>Ga0208114_1000029_pt1 | contig 37179 bp, 56 predicted proteins | sample LakWasMeta2_LOW4_2_FD_183854 | JGI IMG/M metagenome (GOLD analysis project Ga0208114, IMG submission 183854) | Freshwater sediment methanotrophic microbial communities from Lake Washington under simulated oxygen tension - Sediment Metagenome... | ecosystem: Environmental > Aquatic > Freshwater >... | reverse complement strand
CGGAGCGCAGATCAAAAACGGACAGGATATGCTTATTTTTCAGGCGGAGAAAGCGTGGAAGATTTGGAATAAGTAAGGTACTTTTTATAATCGGAAAATCCAAAAGTACCCAATTACCGAGCGAAAAGTATCAAAATAAAACAAAAGGCCTCACAACTCGTGAGGCCTTTTAACTACCCTATTTAAACCACATTTAAACTAAACTTAACCGCTTTACCATCTAGCAGCTCCTTAGTGCCCTCCACGTTGTTCTCATACACGTGTACATTACCCAGAAACAACGTGATACTTTTCAACGGCAGCGCAATCTGTTTACTAATCAAATACAAGTGGTAGATGTCAGCAGGAAGCCCAAGATTAGCGTCTGAGCTACGTTGGTATGCTGTGACGATTAGTTTTCCATTCTCTATCTGAAACTGTATTAAACTCAAACACGGCTGTTGGTTACTCTCGGTATTGTTAGAACCCAGAAACAACACATAATTCTTTGATGTGCGCTTTTCTTTATTAATTTTCTTTAATAGCTTTGGCAGTTGCTCAAAGTACGTTGGATAACTATTCACGAGTATTGGACCACAATAATCCCACCAAGTAACACCAACTTCCCTATAAGCCTCCGTAGAGCGTTCGCCTGCCATAAACAAACCCAATTCATCTTTAAGCTTCTTTCGTGCCATAGCGTGTCCCTCAAACAGCTCCAAGAGGTCAATCGGCTTCAACTCTAGCGTTTGATTCAATAAATAAGTTATTGATCCTTTCTTATTGCTCTGGTTTTTACCTTTTACAATTATCTTATTCAGGATTTGATGATACTTATTCATAACTCATAATTACTGGTTAAACACTCTACTTTTCGCTTCAAATAACCGCTTTTCGCATTTATAGAAACTCCTTTTTCAACTGACCATAACTGCCATTTATTAGCTTTGATATACTTCTGCAATAGTGTTGACGGGTAAGAACTCAACAAGAACTTTCCTTTTATGTTTGCCAATGTGTCGAGCAAATTCATAAAATCCTGCTCGCTGTAACCATCATAGTGGCCGCAGTCAGAGTTAAAGTAAGGAGGATCTAAATAAAAGAAACTATCCTCACGATCAAACCGTTTTATAACCTCTATTGCATCGGTATTTTCAAACGTGCAACTCGCAACCCTTTCCTTTAAATCATTTGTAAAATTTTGTTTCTTATTAGAAATACGTAGCGTAGTACTCGCAGAACCAACAGAAAATCCCCAACTATTCTCAAATGATGAGGCAAACGTCTGACTACTCAATACCCAAACCGACCACGCTCTTTGTACGTTCGTAAACATATCAGGATGGTTATAAATTACCGTCGCCTGACGGTAAGCATCACGACTATGCAACGTCATATCTACTAAAGCCTTTAACTCCTCAAACTGTGTTGAGATAACTTTATAAAAATTAATTAACTCGCTATTCGTGTCGTTTATAACCTCGACATTGCTAGGTTCTTTAGCAAAAAACACTGCGCCACCGCCAAAAAACGGTTCGCAATACAAATTATGTACTGGCATCGAATTGATTATTTTCTTTGCTAATAACTGTTTCCCGCCATAATAACTGATGGGTGTTTTCATTTTTGGTTTTAATTCCATTCTTTTTTTGATTGATGATTAATGATTTATTACCTTTGTGCCTCTGAGGGATTATTTAAAATAGCAAAGCCACACCATAGAAGACTTATGTCCTCCAACGGTGTGGCTTTGTTGCTATATTTAAAATCCCTCAGAAAGTTTTTAAATGTTGGAGGACTATTTTTTACTTCCCATCCTCCTGAGAGCTTAACGTTTTATTTAATAGTTAACTTTTAGTGACTTTCCTCCATATAAAAAGAAAGATATTTTATTGTAAATTTTTGATAATAGTAGTTTCATTAATATCTTTGTTTTATATTCATTGACCTAAAATCAACCTTAACTAGATTTGCAGTTGCAACGTTATTATATACCCATATAGGGAAAATCATTAAACCAACTACATTATTAGCTGGATATCCAACTAATTTTGAAACAGAACCACTCGCTAAGAGAGTTTTGGTTGTAGGAGACAAAGACGATATACGCCATATAACGTCATTACTATTCGGGTCAAATTTTATATAAAATTCATATAATTCAGTAGTTGAAAAAACTATTCCTGTAGAAACATCTTCTCCAACTGACGCTCCTTTACATCGAAATCTTATAGTTCTTGGAGTTACGTTTGAATCAATATAAAAACCAATAGCATTTGCTAACGTAGATGGAGTTAGTGATGATGATACACAAATACCTATATTTAAAGAAGCCGTGGTTGGGAGCAATGAACTACCACAAACAGAAGTAAAAATAAATCCGTTCCCTGTATTTATTGGAATTGGAGTAATAGTATTTTCTATTCCACTTTGAGATGAGCCATTGCTAACTACAAGTCTATTCACAGAAGTTAAATTATTTGTAAAAGTTGCAGCTGTATTTAATGCACTTCCAACAGCGGCTTCATATGGAACTCCAAAAGATGTAAGTTGATTTCCAGAATGATTTACTTTTATATAATCACTCCATTCAGGCTCAAAACTTGTAGCTTTAACAGCTTCAATCTGTGAGTTACCTAAGACAATTTGATTTGACCCATTAATTCTTTGAATAGCACCATTACCTATCGCTACTGTATTATTGTATCTAAATTGTGGTGCTATGACTCCGTTTTCTGTTCCTATAAGCGAATCATATCCACTAAAATCAACCACTTTTTCAATAATATTTGCACTAATTATCTTGAACATATATACTTGCCCAATAATTAATGCGCCTTCAACAGTTGCTGATAGGACTTTCATATTTATATATGAATCTGTAGCCCCTAATCCGTGAGCTGTAAGCGTTATTTGATTTCCAGAAATATTGGCTGGAACATATGATTTTTGACTAGCAGTATTAGTATTAAAATTCTCGTCATTACTTGATATTTGTATATTGTTATCCCCTTCATTATTTTTTAGCGCATCTGTTCCTATTCCAACACAACTATTTCCTATTGAAACTTGGCCCGAATCTTCGCCATAATAAACATTAGAATTTCCTCTTTGGAATTTTCCAGAATCATCGCCAACAGCAGTTAAAAAAGACCCGTAAGCAGAATGTAAAGCCCATTTACCAACTCCAACAAAACTATTACCAGCGACATCAGCAATTAATCTTTCTCCTGCACTCCACCCTAAAAGAACAGCTGACTGTACTGTACTAAATTTACCAGCATTATGACCTATGATTGTTCCTAAAAAATTATTATTTGAATTATAAGGAAATTTCACACTCATCTGCGCTTCATCATAGATATATCTTTTATTTAATAAAGATAAGCCACTCGCAACAGCATCTATCTGCGCATTTGTTCTATCATAACCTATATCTCCTATAATAGTTTCATTTCCTGTTTTATGAACTGCTGTAGGCGTTGTCGGCAAGTCCGCAGTGCCTCCTAAATCCCCCGCAAGTTTTACAATTCCTAGAACCGTATCAGTTGCCGATAGAACTGTAATCCCATCAATCAACCCCTTCAAAGTTTTAACCGTTTCGGCACTCGCCAAGTTTGTTGAACCACCAGTCACCAAGTCATCAATAATCATCAAATATTGACTCATAATTTTAGAGAAGTTGTCCAATGGTACATAACCACCGGCAACGCCTTTTTGGGCTTTGTCTTCTTTGGCGTTGAACAAAGTGGTGTGCGCTGACGCATCACCCACGTGATTCGTCAACGCTTCCGCATCGGCTTTCGCATTCAATATAATTTCAATGCTGTCAATGGCCGTGATAGGAATCTTTTCATCTTTATGAAAATAAGAATCAAAAAGAGCCCAAAACTGCAGTTGTGTTGGTTTAAAATTGGTTAAAAACCAATTTTTAATTGTGTTTTTATCTGTTGCCATAATTAAAGTTCTATTAAAGCATAATTAAATTGTAAATCCTGTGTTGCATTGGCGACCTCTCTAAGCAAAAGAGAGAATCCAGTTGCAGTTTTATTTTTTATAGACCATAAAACATCGTTATCCTGATCGTAGTTAGCTCCAAGCGAAACTAAAGAACCAACAACCATATAGTTAGCCGTTCCCACACTTGGAAACGTAATATTTAAAATGGCATCTACTGCCGGATTTCCCACTGGAGCCGTTCCTTTCAATAAAAACGGACTGACAATATTCGGTCTGTTTTTAAAATAATCAGCTTTAGTATTATCCGATTGATTCCAGTCAGTTTGCAATTGCACTTTAGCGTTAGTCTCAATAGTATCCAATTTGGCAATAATTGCAGCAAGAGATGTATCGACGGCGCCAAATAAAGCCTCTAACGCTTTAGTCTCAATCGGTCTTTTAAAGTCAACCCAATTAAAAGCACCCACGCCAGTTCCAAATGTCACGTATCGTGTTTTTATAACTGGATTAGAGTTCCCGTTTTGGAAAGCCAAATTTTCCACGTCTTCCTTGATAATGACTTTCGTTTGAGCCGAACCGCCACGAAATTCAAAAACTTCGCCATTGATAAAAACAAAACCGTTACTAACAGTTGAGCCAACAGTAACGCATCCGTCCAGAATGGTAAAGTTACCGGCCAAACCTCCAAAAGCATTAAAAACAGCGTGCGCCTTTTGGATTTCGTCCAAAATTCTGGTAGTCATCGGGAAGCCACCTACTTGATTTACTTCTAATTTATTCATATTGATATGATTTGATATTGTTTTCCGGCCAGATTGTAAAATTCAATCAAAGCCACTATTTCGGGTAATTTGGCATTCATTATATCCCTTGGTACAAGCACTAAATAATCTACTGTTGAGCCTGCATAATTAAAGTCCTGTTCCAGCCACATCGTACCTAAATACACGTCCAAATTTTCGGCTTGTGTATAAATATAATCCTGCTGTAAACTCAAAGTATCGTCAAATGTGATTCGCCTCAAAACGGGGTCAAACTTGTCATTTAAGGCACCTCGAAAATAACAGCGTTGGCAGTTGTAGGATAGCTTTTTCAAATTCTCGTCCCGCATTTTCGACCATCCATAATGCAGGCTCGCAATTGGTGAAATCAAAGCTTTGAGATACCCAAACAGTACCGGCTTCCTTAAAAAAGTGGGGAGCAGCAAAAGAATGAGTTTGTCAAAATCTACTTTATACCACATACGTTATGTTGTTAAAATCAGGAATCGAGAAATACCCGCTTTCCGGAATTGTTTTTACGGTAATCGGAACGGCGGCGTTATAAATTCCCGTGTTAATGTCAATCGACTGGGATTCGGCATTGACAAGATTTGGAATAACTACACCTTCCGCAAGCTGTAGCTTGTCAACAAGGTGAGCCAAAACCAATTCGCCATTAAATGGTAGTTCCTTCATATACTCGTTTATGGCATCTTGCACGGGATAATTAGCGTTTAAAATGCTCATTCCGTTGGCATCCAAAACCAATGGATCACGAAAGATTTGAATGTTTAACAATAGAATATCCGGCAAGTGATTCACTACGATATATTTTACACCCATATCGATAAACTCTTTGGCATAGCCGTCAAACGCTATTTTTTCAGCGTTAGAAAGCGGTGCCAAAACTCCCGCAATTTCCGTGGCAATCTTCAGATAAACCTGCCCGCCTCCTGGAGTGGCAGCCGCATATTTTACAATCTTAGAATCTTCAACTTGAGCATCCGTAAACCCGGTGTTATCATATTTGTCAGTGTCAGGCATCAATGGAAATCCATACTGGAACCTTTTAGCCTGCGTCACGTACCACGATGGGCGGTGTGCTTTATCGTTTTGAATGACTTCTTTTACTTCTTTAAGGTGGGTGTCAAAAAGATTTTCCAATACCCAAATAGAAAAAGCAACAATAAAAATTAAAAGCCTCCAAATAGACACTTTACTGGTTGAAGTCAGCCCAACCAAATTTGCGTTTGCACTGATACTGTCAAACATTTCCTGCTGTATTGCCTCTATTTTTCTTGCCATTTTATCGTACTATAAATGTTGTTCCTATTGCCATTGATCCTATGCCTAAATCGGGATTGATTTGTTCTAATTCTCCGAGAGTAATACCCGTTGCTGGAATCGCTTTTTTATTTTCTAAATACTGTACTTCCTTTTTTAAAATTGATAACTCAATAGGAATTATTATTTGTTCCCCCGGTTCTGGATCATCTGTTACCGAACGCCCTCCGTTGGAAAAAGCAATAGCATAAGCATTTCCAACACTACCAGTGTGATAAACGGAGATATCAAACCAAGTTTGTAATACTAATGCGGTTACTGTCATTTTCTAATAATTAGCATCCACTTGAATAGTCAAATCAGATGCGATTTGTATTTTATTTACTGTCATTCCATCGGTTGCAAACTCTGTTCGAATTTCTCTAGCCAAATTATCCGGTGTATGATCTTCTAAATATCTTCGAGCTCCAACGCCTCTCATCGGCACTTCTTTAAATTCGCCTTTGTCCGCCAAAATCAAAATTCTTTGATGCTGCGCCGTACTTTCATCAGCAACAAAATCACCGGCTTTTATTTGTAAGTCAAAATTATCGTCTAATAAAAAATCTGTCATCTTTTTGTCATTGCGAGGAACGAAGCAATCTCATTCCAATTATTTAAACCTATTTTAAAAACTGGTTAATCCTTGTTTCAATAGTCGTGAATTGAGCTGCATTGTTCAAAAGAGTTGTACTTCCATTAATCGTGTCCGGTGTTGTAAGTGTGAAGCTCATCGCCTTAACAGCTCCAATCAAATCAACCATTATTTTCTTGAGCGTTTCATTCTCTTTCTTCAAAAGAAACCCGGTGGCATCTATTTCAAAAATGGATGTACCAATGTAATAGCCAATCTTTTCAATCTCGTCGGCTGCAATTACCATCCAATCGTCATCATCTTCCACGCGAACGGCCAACACATAACTTCCAACTTTCGGTACCAGGATAAAACTTTTTTTTCCTGTGAGAACCGGGCGAAGTCGAACGTCAAAAATTTCCTGACCGTTTTCATCAATTAACACACACGTTGCCTTTGTTTCATCAACTGATTTGACCTTGGCAATGTTACTCACCGCAGGGCCATCATTTTTGGCCATTTCTTTTAAAGCTGCTCTTATTTGTTCCGGTGTTGGCATGTCATTGCGAGGTACGAAGCAATCTCACGTCGCTTACATTAATTAATTTGTTAAAAATCCTAATTGTATTTTTTGTCTCCCGCCTCCTGGACTAAATTCCCCTTCCACGCTTTCTACAAAAAATTTTCCTGACTTATCCGGATATTTATACCCATCAATTTCGGCAACATCTCCTTTGTTGGTGGCGGGTTCTAAAAAAGCCAATATGCTTCCTTCGTAGCCGTTGTAATTCTTTTTCGTCTGCAAACGGTTGGCGATTTGTTTCAATAAATTGGCTGGAATTCCTGCCTTTATTTTTATCTCTTTCTCGTTGCTATATTTTTGAACATCCGATTTCGTTTTTTTTACTTCGCCTTTTTCATTCTTTTCGTGAATGACAATCCTCACATTTTTGTCAACAATTCGTTGTTTAAAATCATCTTCCTTTACTGTATTCCAACCCAAACGAAATTTTACCGTCTTGCCTTTTTTACCAAATTGAGTCCCAACATATAACTCGTTGAAATTGAAATAAACGGCTAAATGACATTCTTTTTGCAGCCACTCCAAAACCTGAATTCCCGTAGCATTTTTAAAGCGAACATTTGTTAAAGGAATATTTGGCATTTCAGGCGACAACACTATTTCGGTTCCGGCGCATACATCGGTCAATAATTGTTTGACCGTGACACTTTGATAGCTTTTATTAAAAATGATGTCATACAGTAAGTAACTGTACCCCTCGCATTCCACCTTTACCGGAATCCCCATATTTACCCGTTTGATAAATCCTTGAAACCGTTTTGAATTAGTGCCATCATAGCCCAACAGCACATTTATTTTGTCGTTTTCCTTAAACACATATTCCTTCCTTTCGTTGGGTTGTTGTTTGTCTTCAGTAGCGGTTTTAACCGTTTTCAAATAACTTATCCTGGGCAACTCAATGGTACACGTATCAGTAAAACTATTAATGTCTGTTTTCCACGTAACCTTTGATGGCTTTACTTTGGCATAGTTTCCTATAGTAATATCGCTGGTTAGGTAAAACATTTATGGTATAATTAAATCTTGTATATAATCAGTTTCTAATGTCATTGTAAATGGTCGAATCCAAGGAGCTTTACCTTGTACTTCCGGAAAGTCTAAATTACCAATGGCAACCCTGCAACTTTCGTCCAGGAATATCTCTGGGTAACCGCCGTGCAATTCAATTGGCTCAGTTGTTTCAAACCAATCCTTTAAATATTGTATTTGGTCTTCAGGAAACAATCTGTTTTTTCCAATCAAAAACCCTTTAATATTAAACTTATAATCATCAATACTGAAGCACTCTTTTACCCTTCCTTTTCGCTCGCTTACTTGGGTTCTAATGATTTCCTTGACCAAATTAACGCCAACCGTACAAGCTTCAATTTCAATTATCTTTCTGCCTGATTTCCATAATTCAATAGGAAACCAAATATCCTGACCATAGATTCCTTTTTTATTTAAAGCGATATTTTTAAGCGAATAATCAATACTTCCTTTTGGTCTCGGATTTTCTATTGCTACAGAATAACCCGGCTCTTGTGACAGTGGCTTGTTTTCGTCTTTTGTAACAAAATAAGGCGAAGTTCCAAACGTTGTTTTATAAAGTGCCTGTAAATCGAAAAGATTGTTAGTACTCATAATTACACCATTTTAGAACCATTATACACCACTCTGGCAAAACACTCCATTACCACTCGCTCTATTTCATTAGCAGATTCGCCCGCGTTCAAAGTTGTAAATTGTAAGTTGTCAAAGAACTTCCCAACGGTTATATTAACCACTTTTGGACCAGCACCAGCAACCGTATCTCCCGCCGCTTTTCCTGAAGTTTCGTTTGTAGCCGCTAATGATCTGGCAGCACCTAGAGGGGAATTTTTAGGATCGTCTTCTGGTTTCGATTTTTTAGGAGTTATTAATGTATGGGTAACTTTAGCCTCAAGTCCACGTCCTGTAATATGCCTATAAACCCAGTCCATAGCTTCTAAAATGGGCTTCAAGACATTTTCCCAAAGCCAAACCACTTTATCAACCAACCACATTATTATCTTACCCGCAAATTGCATTTGTAGTCCAATAATCGAAAACATATCTTTTAATATTTGGCTATTTTTAACAAAATCCATTATAGAGCTGACTAATTTCCAAAGTTGCATACCAACGTTTTTAACCACATTCCAAACAATATTAAAATGATTAATCAACAGATCTATCCAACCGCTCCACTCACTTGTACCGTGAACCATTTCCATTATATAATCAACGCCAACTCCAATAGTATTAGAAAAAGCATCTATATAGGGTTGTGCTTGCGCTAAACCAGAGCTAATGCCATTAGCAAACTTGATTCCTAAGTCTAATAATTTTATAATTACCGGAGAAAAAGCGTCACCCATATCACTAGCTGCTGTACTAAAATAATCTTTCACCGTCGACCATTTACCCGCTTTAGTTTGCCCTTGTGCAGCCAAGGCACCTTCATACATTCCTCCTTTAGCATTTGCAACCTCAAAAGCTTTGGCAATCATTTCATAGGTTATTTTTCCATCAGCATTCTGACCAGAGCGTTTTAATAGCTCGGGTAGGTTCATTCCAGCAAAGCCAAATTGTCGAATATCCATTGCAGTGGCAACACCGTTGTTTTTTATTTGTTGAAGATTCAAAGCCATTCGAGACATCACGTCCGGCATATTTTTACCGTCGGAGGTTGCCGAAACGGCATTACCCAAATTCATAACATCCTTTCTTGCTCTAGCAGCATCAATATTAGCAGAAATCAAAGCACGGTTAGCTCCTAATAATGTGGCCGTATCAAAAGGAGTAATATTAGCGTCTTGGCGAATGTTTTTATAAGCATTCATCGCTCCTTGCTTACCTAGGAATGTTGTCAAGCCGACAATAGCTTGCTCTTTTTCCATACTTTTGTCAATCATTGCTCCAACAGTATCCTTAACGGCTGTAACTGCCATAGAAATTCCTTGCTGCACATAATTACCCATCATAGATCCCACAGCAACTCCACCAATTCCAAGACCGCTAGAACTAGAACCCATTGCGCTATTAGTATTACCAATATACCTAGAAGATTGACTTTGTAAAGCAGCTAAATCACGACGAGCTGCCGAAATTTGACTAGGAATTGTACTAGTTTTAATTGTGTTTTCTACGGCGTTTATTTGCTTTTGAAGCTCGTTAAAACTCATCCCTAAAACTTTGTTTCGACCAGTTACCTGATCTGCCGATTTACTCATTCTACTAAATGCAGATTGTGAGCTCGAACTAACTTTCGTTATGTTCGAGCTCATCATATCTTTCATTCTTAAAACAAATTCAATCGTGTTATTCATCTTAGTGGATTTATTCCCCTTTAGGGGTTAGGGGTTTTCTTTTTTGGCGAGTTCAAGAGCAATTCCAGTACGATAAAAAAAAAGTTCTTCACCCCATTCTTTCAAGGCATTTGCCCCAAACTTCATAGAACCAAAAACAATTAAGTAATCAATACCCGCTTTTTTATTTTGGCAGTCTTTGATTCCCAGGCTACTAAGCGCGAAAGTATTCTGCTTTTTTCCCCTCCAGGATGTTGTTTATTTGAAGAAAAACCGAAATGAATTTTTCCTCATCATCAATAAGGGCGATGTCGCCATCCAACCAAAGCTGTTCCATTACCATAGCCACGGCTTTACTCAAGCCATTAGTTCCAATAGCGGTCATATAGTCGCCTAAATCGTCAGCTGTTGGAGGTCGTAATACCGCTAAATCATCATCGTGCTTCAGGTAGATTAATTTACGGTCACCGTTTGCGGCTTTCCATTCATCCAGTTTAGCTTGACCAAATTTTTCAATAAATGGCGTGATGTCATTTTCTTGAAGTTTTTCAACTTCTTTAGCCTTACGGTTAGCGAATGCGGCTTTTAGATTGCCGGCAGGTTGTTCATTTTTTTTCATCTTGTTTGTTTTTTAATTATTTTATTTACTCCTTATTCCCTCCCTGAAAGGGAGGGTTGGGGATGGGATTACGGTAATTGTACATTCATTGCCAAATAAGGCAACGAGATTTCTCTCATTTTGGCATTTTGCTCCAAATCGACACCCGCTTCGCTAAAAGCTACACCAGAAGCGATATACGTTTTGATAGGATCAGTCATTCTTTTTTTGAAAGCACACGTGATTACGATAGCTTCGTGAGGAACGTCAGTAATATCATCATAGCCGGCAGTTCGTGCCGCTTTGTTCATCAAGTCGGCTTCAAAGCCTAAAACCTTGATACTTCCAGAACCTTTTTTGTTCCCGGACTGAATATCGATAGGGTCGTCACCGGCTCCGTAAATGTGTTCTTTTTCAACTTCTTTCTTGAAGCCAAAACCACGAAGGCCTTTAATGGTTCTTCCTAGTATTTTAATCTCAAAGCGTGACCAAGCACACTCATCGGATGTTATGTTTACATTTTGTGCCATTTTCTATAAATTAGCGGTTAATCCTATCGTTACTTTTATCCAGGTTAAATAACCTAGAGGCAACACTTTTACTTCAATTCCTCCGGTACTCGTATTGATAATATTCGCATCCGTAGGAACGTTCACGTCAACATCACTTACTTGACCCGCCAATTGTGATTTCAATTGTTGTTTCACAATATTCTCCAAGTGTTTGGCATCGGCATCGTTGATGGTACCGTCAGCATTCACACGTACTGTTGTTTCCAATAGAGGTGCAGCAGTTGCAGCGGCAACACGTTGTGCTTTATCAATTATTCGACCGTGAACCAAGATGTTGAAGTCATCAGCTGTAGCCATATTGTCTCTGCCAAAATAATATCCGGCAGCACCATCACGACGGTGCATTATGATGTAACCAGCATTAGCAAAAGCATCCAACTCTTCAGGAAAATAATCTTCAATAGCTTTGTTCCCAATGTATGCCTGTGGAATTGTCAAAGCTCCGTTTTGTCCATTACCCAATTTAATGTGTGATGGATATTTTACAGCTCTGGCCAATGCCAAGGCAACAGCTCCAGAACCATCGTTCAAATTACTTCCAAGTACAACACCGGCAAAACCGTTGGCAACTGTATTTGGCGCAAACAAAGCGTGGGTTAAATCGTTGGTTCTACCTTCAATCAACATACGTACTGGTTTGTTGATAGATTGCTGATATTGGCCCAATGTTTTAGACGCCAATAAAGCGTCTTCGACATCTTTATCCAAAAAGTGGGCGGCTTCCATTACATAAGCTACTCCAGGTTTACGAATTAATCCAACCACTGTAATGGCTCCTTGAGCCGAAAGCAATAGTTTTTTCAATCCGTTAACATTAGTTGAAGTTGCCATTTGTGTTAAAGTCATCGTATCTTCTACACCAAGAATAGTCAAGGCTTGATTGCCTCCTAATTCTTTATAAAATAATTCGATTGCTTTATTCAAAAAAGGTTCACCAACAACAGTATAACCTTTAGCAACAGCATCGTCATAATTATAAACCGTTACAATCTCTCCGATTTTACCAACCGAAGTTCCTACGATTCCCGCAACACCATCAATTACTTGAACTTGACGTTGCAAGTTGCCAGACGTTACTTCTACGTTAACCTTTGGCGTTCCAGTTCCTTGTAGCATTAGTCTTTGATTTCGGTGTTAATAACTGCTTTATAGGCTTCGAATGCGGCAACCAAATCAACTTGTTTCTGACTAGCAGACTCAAGCTTCAAAGCTTTTACCAAATCTTTAAGTTCTGCATAAGTAGCCTTTTCAGAGTCGAATGCGTTCAACTCTTCTAAAGTGAAAACTTTAGTTTCCTCTTTAGGTTTTTGTTCTTTGGATTCTCTAGTATAAGATTCTACCTTATTGTCCTTTAATCCGTTTGCAAAACTGTCTGCTGATCCTTTGGTATGAAAAACACGACCATCGGAAGTGATGTGACATTCATTGCTTGTGTGTCTTGCGAAATAATCCGCTGCTAATTCTTTTGACATATTAATTGGTATTTAATTAGTGTTTAAACGTATTTGAAGTACTTCAGAACTCCCAGTGCTGTAAAAATTAGAATCAGCCCTAAAAATATTCGTCCCAGGATAATTTCAGTTTTTTGCCACCAACTCAATGGTTTTTCAACTGCGTATGGAATTCTTTTAATATCGCTTTGGTGTTCTTTAGTATAGGTATCTTTCCATTGGGCAAACAGTTTTTGCGCCTCGGCCTTGCAGTTTATTGTAAGTATATTGTCTTTTAAATTGACCTTTGGCGGTTGCAGGAACTTGCCGGGTTTTACAATAGGCTTGGTGTCCGATTTCAACACGACTTTCCCGTTGACACATTCGAGATAGGCCTTGTAATAGCTGCTATCTTTTTTGGTCTCAAAAACGGTGTCTCGAACGACTTCTTTAATTGTAATTATCTTGGTGGTTTCGGTTGTTGCTGGCGGAACAACACTAGTACTTTTGCAAGAACTGAGTGTTGTAGCCAACAAAACAAACAAAAACAAAAAAGACAAGAAATGTGTGATTTTAAATTGTTTCATTTTATTGGTGTTAAATAGATTTTACTTTCTTTTTTTCGGCGATTTGTTAATCCCGTGCTAATCATTCCGTTTGCCTTATTCCATTTTAGGAACTCATTGGCAATAGTTTTGTCGTTTGGGTTAGCATTTACTTTTTTAAGCAAAGTGCTGTCCCCTAATCCTTCAGGAATATCATCGGCATCAATGTCAGTTCCCAAGTTATAGGCAAAATCAACCAGGGTATTAAATTGGTTTTGATTTACATTAGATTTAATGAGACCAGAAACATCTTTAGCAAATAAATCAGCGGTTGTGCGAAACATTTGTTCAGCAAATTCTTTTGTTATTGGTGCGTCTTTTAGAGTTACTTTTTTGCCGTTTGGATAAACGGTATTACCATAACCAATGGTTGGAACTCCAGCACTACACAAATAAGGTTTTAGACTTAATCCTTCAAATTCTTGGATTAACTTATATCCCGCTTGATCTAACTTCATTATGCTTTTCCGTTAAGTTGCTTGAATTTTTGTAATTCCTCAACTAAATGCTGATTGACACCCATTAATTCACGGTGTTGTATTTCTAGCGACTTAATAGTTTCAGTTGCAGCGGTTAATCGGGTTGCCATATCATCGAGCAAATCACGATAATATTTAACAGCCGTTACAGCGTTGTCTAATTCAGCAGCTCTGTCTTCAGCTAGGTTTTTTCGCTTAGAAAAAAGCCATGTTATCAATGCTGAGAAAAAGGCGGCTAATGTTGGATATACAAATTGTTCCATAATAATGTTTAAAAAAAAGGCTGCCATCACTAAAGAGACAGCCTTTTATATATAATTCAACTTTTGGTTTATGCAGTTGCAGCTTGAACTACAAGCCCAACACCTTTCCAGTCCTCACGACGGCAACGACCACCCATTTTTACTAATCCTGAATGAATATCACCATAGTACAATGGGTTATCGAAATCTTGGAAAAGTTTAGTGTCTCCGAGTGCTTTGGTCACACTGTCTTTTTGCCAAAAGAAGCTAGCCAAGTTATCAGTGGCAGCCAATGCCTCCCCAGGTAATCTAAACACACCCGCAGAAGTCAAAGCCAAAACGGAGCTTCTTTCAAGAAAAGTAAATCCTGCAAACTTCCCGACAACACCGTTAGCTAAATCAGCAGTTGCTTGAAAAGCCGCCATTTGATTAGCAGACAATGAGTCCAGAAATTCTTGCTCCATATAGCTTTCTAACATCGCATAACGATTTTGTTTCGCCACTTTATCCTTATTAAACTTCGCTTGCATTTTTTGAGCTTCTTTATAAGTCATTGCTTTACGAGTTCCGGTTTGACCATCTTCAGCATTTACAGCTGTTGCCGCTCCACTAGTAGGAATTTGTCGTCCAGCTGGCAAAAACTCAACTGTAGTACCACCACCAACGGCTGGTTTCAAACCTCTAATCCAGTTGTATGTCAACTCGTCTCCGATGCTTTCGGCTAAAGTATCGGTATGATCGGCCAATAAGCTATCTTGTTTTTCGTAACTGATTTCCAATTTTTCAGAAGTCAACAACGCTGTTGGATCTGTTGTGAAGACGTCAAGAACATACGCGATTGCTGTATCTCCACGTTGTACTGCTGTTGCAGCTCCAAAGGCTCTGTTTTTTACAACACTCGGACTTGCTCCAGCTTGTGGAATATAAACAACCGAACCACCTGCAATGTGCTTGCTTTCATCGTAACAAAGTGCGATGTGCGGATTTGTTTTACGTAGTTTTTCTACGATGTAGGAGTTCCAAAACTCCTGTGGTATTTTAGGATTTGCCATAATTTTTTAAATATTAAGGTTAGGGTATTTCTCTTTTCTCAAAGTTTCGTACAAGTCAGGAAAATTGGTTCTCACGCCTTCCAATTCATTGGAAGCATACAAATCATCCCATTTTTTGCCAGCGAATGAAGCCGCATCTTTAGACTTATCGCCCAACTGATCGGTAACTAATGTTTGTGCTGGCATAGCATCAATCAAGTTTTTCAATCCTGCTGGATTTCCTGCAAAACTTTCCGCCAAGTTTTTTGACACTTCTTTTGTCAATTTTTTGTCGGTTTCGCCTTTAGCCAATAAGTCTTGAACTTCTTTAGCTACTCCAGCTGTTTTCAAGTCGGCCAACTCTTTTTCTTTTTCAGTCAAAGCAGTTGTTTTGTCAGCCAAATCTTTTTCGAGTCCGGGAACTTTGTTAGCGTTGTCAATCAAGTCCTGAAATGCTTTGTTGGCATCTTCTTCAGAGGACTTGTCACTTAAATTTAAAGCCGTCAACATCACGGCTGTTAAAAGGATTTTACTCATAGTTTTTTCTTTAGGTTTTACAAAATCAGCGAGATTCAACTCGTTATCGTTAATGTCATAGAGATTGGCCAATGCGTTGTGATTGCCAGGGATGTCAACAAAGGATATTTCACGAGGAAACCACTTGGTTACGGTAGGTCCTGTTTGCCCTTCCATTTTTAGACTGGCATCGTCGGTGGCAGCCAAACAAATTATTTTACCCATCGATGCAGCATTGATAAAACCGTTTTCGACTTGTGCCGCAATATCTTCCCCTTTTGGATGTGATAAATTAATCACGGGTTTGCCATAAAGTTTATCGCCTTCAGTCCTGAAATCTTCCCATTTTACCAATACACCGCCTTCACGTTCGTGCATCATAAAACCAATGGGATTTTTTTTGTACTGAGCCAAATCCAAGCCTTCGGTTAACAAACGATAGCCATACACATTGACGCTATTATCAGTCAAACAAAACTCTTTGTCAATCTTTTTAAACTTGTCGCTCACTTGCTAATTTTTAGGTTATCTCTTAAAGTGAGTACAAACTTGCGAATGTTTGCAAAGCCTTGAAAATAAAGGCGCAAGGCTTGCATAGATATTTTAAAATGGTGGTGGTTTTGGTCAATTTTGTCTCGTTTTAAACGAGATAGTTAATGGGAATTTCCAAAGCACAGGAGCGAGAGTACGCTCGAATTCTATATGTAAGCGAGCGTATTACCTTCAAGGAAATAGCGGAACGCACTGGTACAACCGAAAAAACAATCGGCAAATGGGCTGTAGCTGACAATTGGGACAAACTCCGAAAAAGTTTATTGACCACAAGACAATCGCAACTGGTTCACGCTTACAATCAATTGGAGGCAGTTAATGAAGATATTATGAACCGCCCAATGTTACCAGATGACGAAGGAGTTTTAAAACCTCGAAAAGAGCGTGTTGGAATGCCAACGAATAGCGAAGCCGATATTATGAGTAAAATATCCTCTAACATCAACAAGCTAGAAAGCGAAGTGAATTTGGGTGAATATGTTGAAGTGTCCAGAAAGCTCTTGACGTTCATTCAAGGAATCGATTTAAGCGAAGCAAAAAGATTCAAAAATTACATTGATGAGTTTATCAATGAGAAACTAAAAAATGGCTAAAAAAGTAAGCAATAAGGAGTACTTGGATATATGGCGGGAGTTCTGTGAAAATATGGACAATGCCACACCTATTGACTTATCCGAAAGCCACGGGGCAAAGATTAAAAGAATTGCTCATTTAGAAGCCCATCCCGAAGAGTGGTTTAAATACTACTTTCCAAATTATTATACCAGCGAACCCGCTGAATTTCATATAAAAGCAACCAAGCGTGTATTAGCCAATGCCGAATGGTACGAAGTACGATCGTGGGCGAGAGAACTATCCAAGTCAGGTCGCACCATGTTCGAAGTTCTTTATCTGGCAATGACTGGCAAAAAGAAAAACATTCTTTTAATATCCAACTCAGCTGACAATGCAGAAAGGTTGCTTTTACCTTATAAGGGAATCCTAGAGCGTAATAATAGAATTATTGCAGATTATGGTACCCAAAAGAAAATTGGTTCTTGGGAAGCCAACGAGTTCAAAACTCGTAAAGGTGTTTCCTTTAGAGCCATTGGTGCGGGACAATCCCCTCGTGGAACTCGTAACGATGCCAGCCGTCCCGATGTTATCTTGATTGATGATATTGATACGGACGAATTTTGTAGAAACATCGAGCTCGTAAAAGAGCGCGTGAAATGGATTGAACAGGCTTTAATTCCAACCCGATCTATTTCAAACGGCTTATTGCTTATTGCCTGTGGCAACATCATTTCCAAATACTGCTGTATCACTGAAATGGGCAGGAAAGCCGATAAATGGGAAGTGGTTAATATTCGAGATAAGGAAGGCAAAAGCACTTGGCCACAAAAAAATAGCGAAGTAAATATCGATAGGGTTCTTTCGTCTATCAGTTTTGAAAGTTACCAAAAAGAGTATTTCAACAACCCAATGGATGGTGGCGACACCTTCAAGGATATTCTCTTTGACAAATGCCCTCAGTTACGCCATTGCGATACCGTGGTTATTTATGCAGACCCTGCACCGTCGAACTCCGATAAAACGAATGCAAGTAGCAAGGCAATTGTTATTGTGGCTCAAAAAGGCATCGATTACTATTTGTATAAAGTGTGGGTAGATCAAATGAGCAACTCCCAATTTTGCGAGTATTTATTTGAAGCGCATGACTTGTGCAAAAAGGCAGGTGTTGACCCGATTTACATTTGGATTGAAAACAACTCACTCCAAAATCCTTTTTATGAACAAGTTATTTTGCCACACATTTATAGAATTGGCAACGAAAGAAACACCTTTTTGCCGATACGACCGGACGATAGAAAAAAGCCTGAGAAATATGCCAGGATAGAAGGAACTCTCGAGCCATTAAACCGACTACAACATCTGACTTTTAACGTGATGGAAAAAGATAATCCACACATGGAAAGAATGGTGGCACAGTTTACCAACTTTAGCCGAAAGGCAAAATTAATGGATGGACCCGATGCCGTGGAAGGAGCCGTTAAAATTGCTCAAGACATAGCCATAAGCAAATCAACCGGAAGCATTGAAAGCTTCAAAAGAACCGCTAATAAACACCGATTATAATGAAAGAAACTACAACTACAATCAAAATAGTAAGTTATCAAACGGGAGTTGATGTTTTGGGATTCCCGATATATCAAGAACACACCATTATAAAAGGAGAAACCCAGTCAAAGTTTAATTCAAAACCTAAAGAATGGGTAACGGTTGAGGAAAAAATAATTAAACAACATTAATATGTTAGTACAACCTTCAGAATTAAACACCGAGCTATATCCGGAAGTCCAAGCCGCCATCACTAGAAACAATAACGACGAAGTTGTTTCACAAATAAAAGCAGCTGAAGCTTTCTGTAAATCCTACTTGTTTAAATACGATTTAAAAGCCCTTTTTGGAGACGACACAGCCAACCCGGTTGTAGCTCCAACGGTAATTGATGAAAATCTAAAAAAAACTATCAAGGTCATTGCTTCCTATTGGCTGGTTCGAAAAGCTAATCCAAACGTAAACTTGGAATTGTTTCGTGACGATTGGGAATTAATGATTGGTAACAAAGAAGTTCCGGGATGGCTGTATGACATCAAAGAGGGAAACATAAGCCCTGATTGGCCATACAAAGCTGACAATCCCAACACCACAGACACGGACGAAAGTACTCAAAACGATGGCGTTTTTTGGGGTTCAAATACTAAACGCATGCAAAGATTTTAAATTATGGCAGTTAAAAAATATAAACCCGACACCGCTGAGCCGTTTATCATACATGATCTAACGTTGGTTTCGCCAGACCGTTCCAGTAAAGACATTGGCAAACTCAAAGAAAGTATTATTAGTGCCGAAAGCATTTACTTTCCTAATCGAGTAGCTCTTTATGATTTGTACCATGACGTCCTGTCTATGGATGGTTTTTTGCGTGGAATTATTCAAAAAAGGATTGATGCCGTTTTAAACAAAAAAATCAAATTTATTAAAAAAGGCGGCAAACAAGACGATGATTTAACGGACTTAATCAAAAGCGAAAAAGGTCGTGACATGATTACGTTATTGATGGAATCCAAGCTTTGGGGAACTTCGGGAATGGAGTTTGTTATTGGCGAAGAACTTAATTTTAAAGAAGTTCCTCGCAAACACATCAAGCCTGAAAAAGGAGTGATTACAAAGTCTCAATATGCCGTTTCGGAAGAAAACGGGTTCGCTTATGAAGATATGCCTTTTGTGTGGGTAGTGGGAAAAAAGAACGATTTAGGATTGCTTTTAGCTTGCTCAATGTATGCCATATACAAGCGCGGAGGCTTTGGAGATTTCGCGCAATATGTGGAGATTTTCGGGCAACCTGTCCGCATTATGAAGTATGATGCCTATGATACCAAAACCAAGCAAGAACTTAAAACCTTATTAACTGACAGCGGTTCCTCATTAGCTATGATGATACCCAAACAAGCCGAATTTGAAATGTTGGACGGCAAAACCTCCAATGGCGACGGTAAACTCCAAATCGGTTTAAAAGATGCCTGCAACGAGGAAATGGCTATTGCCATATTGGGTAATACCGAAACTACTTCATCCAGTAAGTCGAGTGGTTATGCCCAATCGAAAGAACACGGCGAACAGCAAGATGAGTTGACAGTTTCGGATTTAATATTTGTAGAAAACTTATTGAATAGCAAAAAGTTTAAAGCGATTTTAAAATCATACGGTTATGATGTTGATGGGAAGTTTGAATTTGAATTAGATCTAAATCTAACCAAGTTAAAGCTCCGTATTGAAATTGATATGGTGGTGTGTACCAAAGTGCCTATTGGAGACGATTATTGGTATGAAACCTATCGAATTCCAAAGCCTGACAATTACGACGAACTAAAGGCAAAAATGGAAGCCGACAAGGTGCAACCGGAGGCAGAACCAACGCCAGCCAATTCCAAAAAAGCACCAGGACAAAATCCAAAAAAAGGACAGCTAACCGAAACCAAAAAGCAAAACCTTATGGATTTACTTTTCAAAGGTTTGGCGGATTTTTTCGACCCCGCCCAACACTAGTTGGGCAATTAAATGATTTGTATGGCAGTCGTTGTGATTGTTGCGGTGGCGAACTGCACGACCTAGCCGACGACACTGAAGACTGGGATAAAATATACGACGATATTGCCAGGCAATTGCTTAATGGCGAAGACTTGAATACCGATGCTGTTTATAATAAAACAGCTACGCAATTAATTTCCGCAATGAATAAAGGCCTCGGAGGAACTTCCTTCGATGACAATGACAGCCGTCTGGCTTTGCAAAACGCATTCAAAGCCAATTTAGAGCAATTCAGCTATGCTAAAACCTTAACGCAATTTCATTTGTTCAAGGATTCGATGTTTAACGACAAAGGACAAATTCAATCCTTTGCCACGGTAAAAAAAGCCGTTGCCGACATAGGCGAAGTATTCAATAAAAACTATCTCGCAGCCGAACACCAATTCGTTACCCAATCCGCAATTATGTCGCATAAATGGGACACATTGGATTCGGAATATTTAGAATTTACCACCGTTGGAGATAGTCGAGTGCGACCAGAACACAAGATTTTTGACAAGTTCACGGCTCTTAAAACTGATCCTATTTGGAGACGGTTGTACACGCCATTGGATTGGGGTTGTCGTTGTACTGTTATTCCTGGCATAAGTAAAAATATAAGTAAGGAATATGACAGCGAATGGGCAAACAAGATGGTTGACCCCTTGATAAAAGGAACGATATTCGATAACAATGTGGGGATTAGCAAAGTGATATTTACGGACAAACACCCTTATTTTAAAGAGACCGTAGCGAAAAATGATAGTTATGATTATGGTATTAGTTCTAGTAAGATTGAAGCCAATAAACCACTAAAAGAACAACGGATTGAAATTAGAGATTGGGTAAAAGAAAATATTATAGGTAAAACCATAAATCATCCTAATATTGAAAATCCAATTCATTTTACCGTTACTGGTATAAAAGAAGCTTTAAATCAACCGCATAAGTTTATTGTAGAGAAGAATGAAGCTATTAGAACAATTAAAAAGAGAATCAAAGAAGCAGAATTCATAAAAACCGTTAAAGATAGTAAGGGGAGAGAAATTGAGTATCATTACTTAAAAACAAGTATAAATAACGAGGATTCATTTATTGTCATAAAAATGGAAGCTAATAGAAATTCGTTCTACTCAATAGTAGATAAATTAAAATAGCCCTACCAGTGTGGAGAAGGATATGCAATCCAACGCACTAGTAAGACTATTTCAATACAAATATACAAAACTTTTTAATATGTCACCCGAAGAGTTCGAAAAAAACCTAAATACCAAAGCATCAGTCATAAAAAACTATGCAATGACTCGCTTTCCATCGACAGCGGGAAACATTGCTTTGCGATTTATCAATGGTAATTTTAGAGCTGGAGGGTTTCAAGGACAAACTTTTGAACGTTGGAAAAAAGGGAAAAAGAAGTCAGGCACAACCCTTGTAAAAGATGGCTACTTGCGAGGAGGTAATTATTACACTACACAACCGGGGCAAACGACTGTAAAAAACGACATGCCTTATGCTAAAGTACATAATGAAGGTTTTGATGGAACAGTAACGATACCAGCGCACACTCGCAACAAGTATAGCAAAAGTAAAAAAGGCACCGGGAAGTTTACTAAAAAAGGTAAAGAGCGAATGCAAACAGTGACATCCAAGTCTGGCGAAAGTGACGTGAGATCACACAGCCGAAAAATGAAAATACCAAAACGCCAGTTTATGCCAACCAACGAAAACGACAGTCCGGTGTTGAACAATGCCATTGAGAGACAAGTCGCACGAGATATTAAACAATTAATGAATTAATTATGGAAAGTCCGTTAGCCAACTTATTCCTGGCAATACAAGCCCGAATTATGCAGGAAGTACCCGCAATAAAATATATTGACCAAAACATGGGGCAATATATGCACGAAGACTTTAGAAAGAACATGCTTTTTCCGTGTGTGTTGATTGACTTCCCAAATACCGATTGGAGCGAAATGCAGGGCTTCAGCCAGTTTGGCGATGTTACCATCGTAGCAACCTTGTTTCACGATGTTTGGAACAACACGAGCCACATTACACCAACAGACATCAAAGTGGCAGGATTACAGTATTTAGAAACCAATCAAAAACTATTTATGTCGTTGCAGGGATGGAACCCTGATTATTGCGAAGCATTGATTCGTAAGCAATCGAAAAGCCATAATGCAAACGAAACTGGTTTGAGAGTACAAGAAACTACGTTTACTACCCAATTTGAAGACCGTAGTTGTGATGATGCCACGCCACAAATAAGCTTGGGATTACGCACCGAATAAGGATAGTTGCTGCTCGTGTTCTTTAGGAATTGGCATTCCTTTGATGTTCATCCATTGACGGTAACTAATATAGATATTGAACTTTGGAAAAACGGTACGAATAATTTTGGTATCTGGCACGTCAGAATGTTTGGCGTTTTTGTAAACGTCAATAATAAATTGAGCTCGCTTATTGTAGTTCTTTTTATTATATGCCATAAGGCAAATTTAACTTACAATATTTTATTGTGCAACACGATTTTTTGGGCATAAAAAAACCTCCGTTAAGAGGTTTAAAATGTTTTTTTACAGTTTATACAGACTCTCTGGATTTTGTCTGATTTTGTAAACCCTAAGAGGACAAATGGCAGAAAAATTAATCCTAAAATACAGCCCCTACCACAACCAAATCTTTTCTTATTAAGTAATTGAATTTGGTCACTTCCACATTTTGGACATTTTACTTTATCTTGGTTTTCCATCTTTTTATTTTAAATTTAACTTAAATGTTATTTGAACTCATTTAGTCGAGAAGACATATTTTTCAAGTACCAGGACCCATCTTCACGAATGAAGTTATACCAATAACCATCTTTATCTTTTCGAACGCTATAGATGCCTGTTGTCATCGTTTTTTCAGTTGTAGCTGTTGGCTCGATTTCCTTTTGATAAAAAGGAAATAAGTCCAAAAATGCACCCTTCACAACATCAAAAGCATATTCTTTTACCCCTTTGATTTCTAAGTCCGGATTTGCTCCAACTTCATTTATTTTGAAATCTACACATAGGCAATTTTCATTTATAAAAGAATATCTTCCCGTTGTTTTATACCTATAAACATAAGCCTTGACTGATTCTTTTTCAACATCACTTAACCCTTCTTTGATGTATATAAATGAGTAAGTAAGGGCATAGCCAGATATAGCACTGTCAAGAAAAACAAACTTTGTTTTAGCTCCAAAGGCTATTTCATCTGAAAGTTTTCGAGCAAATTCCAAATTACATTTATTGGCTTTATTTAACAAATCAATATTTTGCGCTTGGACAAACAATCCAAACAGCAGTGCGATGAGTAGTAATATTTTTTTCATAATCTCTTAATTTTATTTACAAACACCACATTCTCCACCATCTTTAGCACAGTGCTTACAATATTTACAATTTTTACAAGCAGAACAGTTTTTTGAACCCGTACACTTCTTGCCGCTATACTCATAAGCAATTGATGCGCCAGCTAATAAAAGACCGAGAGTGCTAAAAAGGATAATTTTTTTCATAGTATTTATTTTTAAGTTATTGTCCAAATGTATGAATAATATTAAGTGAATTCTAAATATTCATTTCTCTTTACTATTGTTGTGGTAAATGGAAATTTGTCTTTTGGTACTTTTTTAATAACTTGGATCAATATTGTTGCTCCTGTGAACACTACTCTTTTTCGGTCATCAATTACAATCTGTAAAGTCAAATAATCGGAGTTGAGTTTCTTTTTGGATGGTTCTATTTTGAAGTCGTGGACTGTTATCGGAACATTCAATATTTCGTCTATTTTTATGCTTTTTCCTGCGAAGTGCATTACTTCGGTTTCTATTCCTAAATCCGAGAACTTGGTCATTTGAGTTGAATTTTTTTAATAAATGTTTTGAATCGCAGTGTTTGAGCCAACCCCAATAGGCGGCTTTAACTGCTTTGTTGTTTTTGGTAAATGCTTTGGCAGCACGTTTTTTGATTGTTTTGCGAAGTCTTGTGTGGGTGTGGTAGAAAACATATCCCACAAAGTCAATCCCTCTTTTCTCGACTGGAAAAACTTGGTAATTACCTTTTACGTGTAGTTTTAAATTATCGTTTAAATACTGTTTAATCTCCGATAAAAGAGCGTGCAAATCTTGTTTATTGTCGGTGAGTACGACAATGTCATCAGCATATCTGAAGTAGTATTTTACTTTTTTGGTTTCCTTGATCCAATGGTCAAAACCTGTAAGGTAGAAATTAGCAAAATATTGACTCAAGTAGTTGCCAATGGGTATACCGTCGGAACTGTCAATGATTTCATCCAGTAACCACAATAGGTCTCTGTCTTTAAATTTACTACGGAGTTGATTTTTTAAAATTTGATGATTTACCGAAGGATAAAATTTGGTAATATCTAGTTTCAAACAGTAAGTAGTACCAGGTACATCGGCCAAAGCTTTTTTAACTGCTTTGGCAGCCGAATGTATCCCTTTTCCTTTTATTGAACTGTAGGTATCAGTTGTGAATAGTTTTGTAAATATTGGCTCCAGAACATTCATTATGGCGTGGTGCGTAATACGATCAGGAAAGAACTTTAATTTTGAAACTATCCTTTCTTTTGGCTCATACACTTTGAAATTGATATAAGGAGATGTTTTATACTCTTTATTCTTCAATATCTCGTGAAGCTTCAAAATATTACTTTCCTTATTCCTGTTGTGAATCATCACACCTCTTTGTTTTGATTTGCCTTTTTGTGCCTTTGCATCGGCAATGACAAGGTTTTCAATACTGATTATTTCGCTATATAGATTGTTGTATCTTTTCAAAGCCTTTGTATTATTGGGTCACTTTCTTGACAAAAAAGAATACTAATGACCCGTTAAAAATTGTGATTTTTTGCCATGATGGCACGGTTTGCATCGAAATAATATTTTTACATGGTGGGAGCTGCAGTTCGTATTCGTATTCCAGTTATCGACATTGTTCAACGACCAGCCCGAAGAGGGAGACCGAACAAGAAACCACAGCTTTCAATGCACAACCTTTATGATTTATAAAATTTCTTTTATCAAATTAGAGAAGTTTTCCCAAAAGAAACGTCCTATCGCTCTCGTTCTAAACACACGGCGGGAGCCGCAGTCCGTAGTCGTATACCAGCTATCGACATAGGTCAACGACCAGCCCGAAGAGGGAGAGTTGTAGTAGACATTCTCGTACTTAGTCTGATTGCCGTCTAAATAGTCAGCAATCCACGGAGTTTCTTGTCCTTCGTTATTCAAAGCCCTAATTACAACGTCTAGTTTGTAGTTATTAATTACGGCGTTTTTGTCAGCTTCATTTTGAAGATGGTCAACGATAGGCATTAATGTAATATCTAATCCTTCAGCGATAAATGCTTTTTCAATTGTGTTAATTGTTGATTCCATTTGTTTTATTTAATTAAGTTGATATAAATTTCTTTGAATGTATCCCAAGCGTATTGTGCGTGTTCGGGGTCGAGGAACGCAAGGCGGGAGCCGCAGAGCGTACGCGTAGACCAGCTATCGACAGTGCGCAACGACCAGCCCGAAGAGGGAGAGTAAATGTACACAAGTTGGTACTTTCTTTGGTTGCTATTGCCCCAGTCCATAACCTCTTTTTTGTCTGCATTGAAGCAACGACTAATTAAAAGTGCCTGACGTAGTGCATTGGCCGCTATGTCATCTGGATCATCGCTAGTGCAGATGTAATCTTTTGGATTTTTACCCATTTCTCTACATACATCATCGAATTCTGAAATTCGTTTCATAATGTCTGGTTGGAATGTTTTGATTCCGAAAAGATTTTCTAACATTACTTTTCTTGGAGATTTGGCTTTAGAATAAGCCTCTAATACTTTGTCCTTTGGGACGGTTAATGTGTCATTCATTTTATTGTTGTTTTAAATTATTTAATTTTTCTATCGGTTTTCATTTTTGCTAAATCATCCAACATTGGATTAAAATTCTTTGTGCTTACGGGTTCGGCGTATTCATCATTAAATCTTTGCTTATTAATCCAAGTGCCTAATAGAGCTTGTGCTATTGTAGATTGAGCCAGTTTCTTTTTGTATTTTGGAACCTGGATAAAGCATTTTATTTTTTCCTGTTCCGTGAGCTTGTTAAAGAATTTTTCTGCATCTTTTCGAGCCTCTTTATAGTCGTACAATTTCCAAAGAGCTTCAAAACTTAAATCGGCTGGCGACTTTTCGATGGTAAATACTTTGGTGTATTTTTCATTTTTCATCCAGAGCGTGGTCATATCATTCTCATTGACCGGAAACCGACTGAAAAGCCATTTTAGTTGGTCGTCCCGCAATTGTCCGGCACTTACTTCAAAGAGTTTTAAATTGCTGTTTAAATCGTATTTAAACAGCAATACAATATCTATTTTTTTGCCTTTGGCTCGGTAGGTTGTTAGCTGTTCCATTCACGTTTCATTTTTGATAATTTCCTAAAATAATCTACCTCATAAACAATAGATATTCCGAGCGTTTTGGCTAAATCCAATTCTATTTTCGCACCAGGAGAATCATCGTAATTATCTAGCATCAAAATCAAGTCGCATTCCATAAGTGATGCGATACATTTTCGCATTGCTATTTTCCAAGGACATTTCCAGTCATTGACAACTAGCAAGGGATTGACAGCTTCGTGTCCTAATTTTTCGATGGCTATTTGTGCCAGTCCAAAGTTCATTGTGCATTCTGCGATTGGCAATCCGGTAACTTTCCCGGCGATGTATATTTTCTTTTTCATACTAATTGTTGGTTTAAGGTGGATTGAATAAAACGAATGACGTTGCGGTCGTAGTCGTTGAGCGGATGCTCGTCTGCAAGGATGGTAAACTGTTCTAAATAGTGCGCCTCATAATATTCGAGAGTGAAAAGATGCTTTTTACTTTTGGTGAAAAGGTCTGAGCCCATTTGGACTTCGAGTTGTTTTTTGCGGAATTTCAGCACGACTCTGTCCAGAACCGACCGAGCTACTTTTACAGAGCGGTCTTTGTTGGGATGTTTATCTAGAAAGCCAAAGGAATAAACTAAGGAGTTCAAATGTTTTTCGGAGATTTTTAGTTTTACTTTTAACATTCGGTTTTAGGTTTGGTTAATTGTTCGCCGCAGGCTGTGCAAAATTCTACGGTGGTTTCGCATCCGCATTCAGCGGCTATAGTTCGTAATATGGCAATAGTATGAGGACAATTACATTCACCATCTTTGCAGTAGTTATTTTCATTTCTAAGGCAATATCCATCCTCTGTATATTTACAAGGTGAGGAGGTTAAGTCTTCGGTGATGCTAAATTTTTGTTCCATGATACGATCCGCAATTTGAACAATAGAAACGGCCATTTTTTTCTTTGACTGGCATTTCGATTTCGCATTCAAAACAATAGAGGTCATCACCTATTTGGTTATCAGATTCTACAACATCTAATGCACTGACAACACCCATAAAAAAACCTATAAAAAACACGATAATGAGTACCATTAATACTCCTGAAGTCAATATTATATTTTGCAACATATTACTTATATTTAGATTTTACTATTCCTTTAAATGCTTCTATAATTTTTGAAACTTCCCACGGATCCATTTGTTTGAGTGGCTTATTTACTGGCGATAAATTACCTTTTAACCAATTACTCAGGCGGTCGATATCTGCCACTTCGCCGTGTTTACCGTTTGGGGTTGTCCATTGTGCCGTGCGCATATAAGCAAGTAGCGTGAGGTGTTGGCGGTTGTCCTTGTCAAATAATCCCCAATTGTCCTCTTGTGGTTCTGTGCCCGTTTGTGCCTTTATAATGCGAACCGCTTGCGCTTGGGTGATAGGAATTGGTTTGGTTAGACTGGTTCGTTTAACGTCTCCAGTTACCCATTGCACCCATTCCTCTTTTATGTCTTCTTGAAAGTTGGCGTTCTTGCGGATTTCCTTGATTTGATGGGCGGTGATGGGTAGGTTATCGCCATATACTGGTGCGGGTTTAGTTTTTTTCATCTAATACTCCTCTATAATTATTCTTTTCACAGTTACCTCAAGCCCTAATTGCCTCATCCATTTAACGAGCTCACCTACATCGTCTACAGTCATTGATTTTATTTTATCAATGATTGGCATTTTTTTAAATGCCTCTAAAATTGGAACTAGGTTATTATTTTCTTGGGCTTTGTTTGTAAATCTTATTTTTTTACATTTTGCATTTTTACCTGTTGATTTTCTTGGTAATCCTAATTTTTCAGTATTAAGTTTTTCAATTATTTCAAAAATTTCAACCTCTAAAAACCCCTCCTTTAACTCACATTTATTTCCTTTAAATAATAGGAGCTTCTTATTGTCTAAATAATCAACAACTTTATCCTTGTATGCAGTAATCATAGCTTTTTTACATTGCTCGTCATATACTTTTTTAAAAGTTGACTTATTATGTGCTAAAAATGTTTTGTTTCTATTTTCTTGAAGAAAATTAAAAATACCTTGGGCAGCTTTTTTATATACTTCCTTTTTTTGGTCTAGTGTTTTATTGTTATTGCTCATTTTGTTGTTGTTTTAAATTTGCTCCAGAGGCAGGATTCGAACCTGCGTACCTCCGTATTTTACCACGACGCTCCACCAAAACTGAGCTACTCTGGAAACCGAATTAACTAACCTTGTGTTATTCAGCCTTTGTAAAGTCAAGGTAATATTCTTGACCCGGCTCAAAGAATGATGAGGCTACAGCATCATTCATAATTGAAATTTCGAGCTTACCATTTGGAGTATATTTGGTAAAGTCTTTGTTTTCGTCTGAAGTGCTACATACAGCATTTAAAGTTGCTGTTTTACTCCCTTCATAATTCACTATTGAATTACATTTAAATTTTGCTCTTACTTGTGCCATTTTATTTAATTTATGAGTTCTACCAAGCCGCTCAAGGCTATCCTTTATATTCTGCTTTTGTGTGTTTCTTGAATGCTGGATTATCAATGACTAATTTTTCATATCGCTTGAATGCTCTCAATTCACTATCTGATAAATCAGTCTTGCAAGACCAGTTTCCTAGCGTATCTTTGAAAACTATGTGGCTATTAAGGTTATAGCTTTCGTGGTCAATTATCGGGGTTATGATTACGCTCATTTTCTAGTTGTTTGAAATAGGTTCTTATTTTGAATCGAAGCCAAAGGATGTACGTGTATATATCCTTTCCGTTGAATACTATTAGCGCAATGGCTAATAGTATTACGGTACTGTGGTCGCTACTCGGTTGCATCGGCTTGTGGAATTACTTCGCTGAAAAAATCAAACTTATAATTTCCTGAAAATCCAACGGAAGACATTGATAAAGGAACAGGCGTTTTAGATCCATCTTCATTAATCAATGAAGCTTCGATAAACCAAGATGAGCGAACTGGCTTATAAGATGCAGCGATGATGCCAACACCATCGGTAAACTCTTCATTGTCAAAATCCTTGGTTAGTTTTTGAAGTTCCAAAACTCGGGAGCCTTTCAAGTTGCCTTTTGCATCTTTTTTCAAAAGGTTGAAAACTACATTTACCAGTGCTGCGGTTTCGTCATTAGTGGCCAAAGAGGATATGTAATTATTTACCTTTTCTACTCCTGCGGTCACGGTGTCGTCCCAACCGTCGTTAATTCTGTACCCGATTGTGATTTCTTCCCTGTCGGTCGAAAAGGTATGAGACTGTTGTTTTTCTTTCAATCCATAAACCTGATTTTTCAAGGCCAAAATATTCTCAAAGAATTGGAATGTTTCGGTCTTGGCATTGCTGATTATTTCCGAAGCGTGGCAAAGTTTAAACATTGCTTTTGGTACCGCTTCGGCAACTAATGCTTTGTAAGATCCACGGTCTTGGTCTTTTTTGGCTTCAATTTTTGCAAGTTGAGCCTTTAGTTGTTCTGGAGTCGCTTGACTCAAATCGATTACGGGTTTTTCTAATGTTTCTGTGTTCATAATTATTGGTTCATTTACTGTTATGTTATTAATATTCTCCATTTTGTTCGTTTGCTTCTTTTGCGGTCATTGGCTTCCAGTTGAGCATTTCAATGCGGCGATTAATTTCTGTTAGTTTGGCTTCGACCGTTTCGGGAACCGGTCGGGGTTCCGTGTTTGGCTCATCCAATTCTCTTAATAATTGTCCTCGCTCCTGGTTGATTAACATCCTGTCCAGGATAGATAGCGTTTCTTGTTTTTGGCTTGAATATTTTAAACATAAATGAAGAAACTGGAGACGGTATTGTATGATACTAATTCTCATTGTTGTAGACGTTTAAGAGTTCCTGCAATTGGCGTTTTTCGGAAAGCAGACCTACAACGGCGGAAATCAGTACTTCTTTTTTTATCTTGATGTCGATGTGCAGCAATTGGCTTTCGATTTCTCTTTTAATGGCAAAGGTTTCGGAGGTGTTAGACTGTAATGTTTGTGTGTCGCTCATTTTTTAGTTAAGATTAGTTAATGAAAATTCTATTTTGATTCCCGCTACTTTTGTGGTTTGTCGTTTTAGCTCTCTTTTTTTTGCATCTTGCAAAAGTGATATTGGGAAGCGTGACATTAGCTTATAGACACACCTTGCATATAAGGCATTATTGTCGTTAGCTGTCAAATTATTGTATCTGGAGGAAAGTAGTTTGAATTCATATTCTTCCTTCTTTAGCTCAACTAAAAACCACTTATTTATTGCTGAACTAGCGATGACTTTTTGAAATTCTCTAGCAGTTAGTGTCACATTTTCCGTCCAGAAAATCCAAAAGGATAAAATAAATTCCTCTTTGGTTTTGCAGATTTCCAATTCATTCTTTAAAAACTCAATGCCTGACTCTTGTGTAATTGTTGTTTTGCTCATGACTGTTTTGTTTGTTTTTATACAATTTCTTTCCAATATTTAGCGGCTTTTTGAGCCCAAATAACGAATGGTTCACCACCACCGTTTAACCTTCCATCAGGGAATAACTTGAATCCCTCTACCCATAATTTTAAATCAACATCAAACATTATATCGTCAGCCAATGCACCTTTTGGCAAGCTTCCTTTGGCTTGGGAAACCCAAATAATTCCTTTTCCTTTTTTAATCATCAACTCCTTGATTTGATAGTATTGTACTTTAGTTATCCTGGTGTATTGCACCGAGTCGATAAACAAAAAGTCTGGCGATTTGGGTTTACTCATTCTAATTATCAGCTCATCAAAAGGTTCACGATCTAAAAGCATAAAAGAATTACCACAAGTGTCCATGTGATTTCTTATCAATGCAGCTTGAATAGTTGCCGAAACTCCTTGCTCTAAAGAGTTATAAGCCACTTTTCCAAAATTGGTCAGGCACTTAGCAAACTTGATGGCGGCTTCTGTTTTTCCATTACTGGTATTACCAAAAATGATTGCAGAAAATGCTTTGTCCGGTTTTCCTAGAGTGGCTTCCCATTCACTGGAAAACTCTAAAGGATTGAATTTTTTTGAAAGAACGTTTGATACTGAGTAAGCTCTATTAATTTTTTTCGGCATGCGCTTTTTTATATTTATAATACACACCTGTGCTTATCTTTAAATCAGCCAAAATGGGGACGATATTTTCTAATTCTTGACGCTTTTTAATTTTTGCATACAATTTGGCTGTCATTTTTATGCCTCTTGTATTCCAAGAGTTGGTTTTAACAGCACTCAGTGTCATACCTTTTTTACCCCAACACAAATTGCTGTAATGATCTCCTTTATCTTCATCAACTCTGCGGGCGGCGTGTTCGCCTGATGGAGCAATACCGTGCCACGCTTCACAAACCAATCGAATGGTATTTACCGTTTTAGCACCTACATATACTATTTTTCGGGGTCTTCTTAAATGTGGCAATTTTTGCTCTTTAATATTCATCGGTTCGCCGTTTAACTCGATTACGGTGCCGTCCTCATTAATTTTGAGGTTTTCAATGATGGGATGGTATCTGAATTGACTCATTTTAAGCAGCTCTTTTGTTGGCGAATACTAATCTTTTTACTCTTCTAAGATCACCGTCGCAATCTTTAGATATTCCTCTAATAGCTTGCTCATCGGTCAATCCATTAATCTCACAAACAGCCTTTACATCTGCATAAGTGGTTGGGTCTAACTCTATGAAGCGAAGCCCTACACGGCTATAGATTTCGCGGTATCCTTTTTTCTGTTGGGCGATACCACGACGGATTCTTTTTTCAAGGTATTGGGTTGCCATTATTATAATTCCGCAATGTCCTTCTAGCTCGTTGTATAGAGTGATAAAAAACAACAGTACTGCATCGGCCAGTTTATCGGCTTCGTCTAAAATAATTATAGGGTTAGCGGCTGATTTTAAAGAGATAATTGCTTTTTGCATCATTTCCGGCATTGTCATACCGTCGGTTTCTTTACCCATTTTTGAAAGTAGTTCACGTAAAAACCATTTTTTATCCCAATATTCATTGCAGGACAAACGGAATACGTTTTTATTTTCGCTTTCATAGTTTTTAGCCGCTGCCGTTTTACCACATCCTGAAGTCCCTGTGATTGCCAGAACCAAGGCGAAGTTTTGAGACTCAGAGTATAAATTTAAAAGCAATTTATAGTTTCCAGTTTCAGCAAGCTTCCATTCATTGGTTCCAACTCCTAGAAAGGCTCCAACCTTGCGCCACATTTCTTCAGCTATGTTTTCCCAGTTGTGATTTCTCATTTGTGAAAGCGTGGCAGCTGATACTGATTTCATTTCAGCAGCCACTTTGTTTTGAGAGCCTTTTTGTGCAATGTAACGTTCTAGGTTTTCTACTATTGTTAATTTGTCTTGGTGTGTCATTTTTATAGATTTAATAAGGGTTTAAATAGTTTTTAAAGGGTTTTAAAATCGGGAATGAAAAGAAGTTTTATCCGTTTCCATTTGCTCCTCTTTGGGTAAATGGCCTTGAAACTTAATCATCAGTTCCTGTTCCTCGATTAAGCTTTCACGGGATATTCCTGAACGGTTAATCAATCTTTCGTAGGCTTCTTGGTCTCGTTTTAATTCGGCATCGCGAACGGCAATGTCTTGGAGTAATAATGCTTTTGAATTTTCTTTCATTAACACTGGAATCGACTCGTGCATTCTTTTGGATTGTGCATAGGCAACAAATCTTTTTTCACCTGAAGGTGTCAACTCGTACAGTCCTATAAATTCATCCAATCGCTCAGGATCATATCGAACAATTAAGTTCTCTCCAACAAACTTTCTTCTGAAATTCAAATCGACATTGTTTAATTCGTCATATACTTCGTAGATGTAATCACGGCCGTCAACAGTAAGAGGTATTCCGTGAGCATAGTATTTCTTAGGTTTTGACTCATCAATCCAAAATAATGATAATTGATCCATAATGTCGATTTCTTCTCTATGCTCGGTTTCTTGGTTGTACATTTCGATTCTGTTGTACTCCCAATCTTCTTGTTTTCCAGCATTCCATTTGTTAACCAAGGCTGTGAAAATTTTATTGAATTGGTCTACCGTTGGCAAAGCCGTTTTATACTCGACAATAAAATCAGTATTAGGTTTATTGGTTGCGGTTCTAACCTTGATGCCTTGTTTGTCTGAAAACCACATTTTAGAAATTACCTGTTGTTGCAAGCGGTTAAAAATTTGCTCAGCTGGTGATGATTTACGTCCTACCTTGTGACTGTAGTGCGTACCTCCTTTTGCAGGAAGCCTATTGTATAAATCTTGCATACGTCCTGATGTGTGGCCAGATTGCTTATCATAAGTGAATAAGAATGGTCTGCAACCGGATTCACCCACGGCCATTTTAATAGCTCTAAAGTGCGAAGCGTGATTTTCTGAGTATGCAATATCCCAGCCGATTATTTTTTCGCTGTACACGTCAAAAACGACGTTAATTTTAAGTTCGGCGGCCATCTTTTGCTTGTTATTGGCAAAGTGTACCAAATCCAACTTGGTACCATCAATTGCCCACCAAGCATTCGGGAACCATTGCGAACGATTACGTGTTACGGTATGGCCAAAATGTTTCATATATTCGTCACGACCGTCTCTAGCGAGCATCCATATTCGTTTTTGTTCTGTCTTATCAAGCCACGCACCTATAGCGCGCTCCGTTAATGGCTTCCATTCTTTAGCTTCACGAACGCTCTCGTAAATTTTCAAGACCTCACTAATGGTGTATTTTATTGGTAGACAGTATTGAGATAAAATGAAGTCGGCAACATCGTCCACAATTTTAGAAGAGTTTGAGTTTAACCATTTACCGGATACTATCGAGCTATAGTGTTCGTCTTCGTATTTTTTTAGGGCTCGTTTAAATGAAATCACATTTTTGTATCGAGTGTGCATCCAGGTTTCAGGTAAATTCCCAATGGCTTCAAGCATCCTGTCCCACATTTGTTTTTTGCCGCCAAATCGTTTTTGAACAACAACATTGGTTGCGATATGCTTCACGGCATTGAACATAATGGCTTGGTGTGTGTACTCCTTTTGTTTTTCCTCTGGTAATTCTGATCCATCATCTAGTCGATAATCTCTGAAATAATTAGCGGCCTCGTGATCCCAAATCATATAGTCACCAAAAACAATGTTCTTCACGCTTGCATAAGGATCACCCACTATTTCACGAATCACCTTCTTGAAACGGTCTGGAATAGACTCGTAGGCAACTAATGCTTCTCGACCATTGCCGCCTGGTGAACCAATTTTCTTTATCTGGCCTCTTTGGACTAATTTATAGTAATTACCTTCTGGCATAATATCGGCAGACCAAAGCCAACGACTAAGTACACATAGGGTATTTTGATGATATTCAAACATATTTAGTATTTGTTTGGTTATTTTGTTCCCGGACAGGACTCGAACCTGTACCGTATGCCTTTCGGTAGGAATTATTTTTAGTTTATAAAATCTTTAAACTCCTCGATGAGTTGTTGTCTAAATTCCTCGATGACTTTTTCGCGTGCCACAATAATTTTAGTCATTGCCTCGGCCGCTTTTTCGTCGCCTCTTAAAAATCGACTCTTGATTGTAGCAGTAGGAATCTTGAACATTTTACCTAGAGTGATGTAGTCGCCGTATTGTATTTTCTCTTTTATTTCTTCTATTGTCATAATCATTTATTTATTTGTATATCTTTGTTTCATTGTTAATGCAAATATATATAAACAAGTTTATAATAAAAGCATAAATTATAAACATTTTTATAATTATTTTATACTTATGGAATTTCCAGTTGAAAATCAGCGCGTTAAAGAAGTAATCGACATATATTGCGACGGTAACGAATTGCGGTTTAGTAAAGAAATTGGAATTAGTCAACCCAGAATTAACAGACTTTTTAGTCTTGACCCTAGAAGTGGGAAATATCCGGTAGTTTCTTTTGAGATAATTCAGGCAATTATAAACAAGTATATAATTTTATCCGCAGAGTGGCTTATAAGTGGTCGAGGACAAAGAGAAATATCAAAAGAAAATATTTTACAAGAGCCACGAGCAGTTTACAAGAAAAACGGAGATAAAACTTTAGACTCACAGGCGGTGCCTCTTTACAATATTGAAGCGACAGCCGGAATAGTTAATTTATTCAACGACACGAAACAAACCAAACCTGTTGACTACATTCAAATTCCTAATTTACCAAAATGTGATGGCGCTGTTTATGTAACCGGCGACAGTATGTATCCGCTTTTGAAATCCGGAGACATTATTATGTACAAACAGATCAACAACATACTTGACGGCATATTTTGGGGCGAAATGTATTTAATTAGCATAGATCAGGACGGAGATGAAATGGTAACAGTGAAATACATTCAAAAATCTGAAAAAGGCGAGGAATGGATCAAGTTAGTTAGCCAGAACAAACACCACGACGACAGAGACGTATCTTTAACTAAAGTCAGGGCTTTAGCGCTGATAAAAGCCTCTATAAGGATCAATTCTATGTCTTAACCGCATAAACTGCTGTAAATCAATATTCCAAACACAAATAGACACGTTTTTTAAAAGCATTATCCCTATATATATAGGGTTTTTTTATGCCTTTTAGTTGTGCTTTTATACACTTATCCCTATTTGAATAATGATTTTTTTTATTGTTTTTGTCTACCCAACTGTCCACCCAACTGTCCACCCAAAACTAAATATACCTACTTTTTACTAAATAGATCAATAACTCATTTCAAGGCACAAAAAAACCGTTTAAATAGTATTTTAAACGGTGCTTATATTTATAAAAAACGTTACTTTTAAGGCTTTAACGGTAGTATTCGGGTGTTATGCTATAGATAATGGTAGTAATAGTATTTAAAGCGTTTAAAAAGGCTAATTAAATGGTAGTTAAATGGTAGTTAATATACTTTTCGTTTTGAGTTGCTTTTTAGACCTTTTTAGTTTAAGGCCTTTATTTCATTGGTTTTTTCGACCTTTTTTATATTAAGTATATTGATACTTTTGGTTATACCCCCTATAAAGGATGCCGTTTCCATCAGGGCTAAAAACACGTTTTCACAATAAACTTTGTATATTTGAAAGAATATTTTTCAATGCCAATGTCAATGTCAA
>Ga0208114_1000009_pt1 | contig 46263 bp, 39 predicted proteins | sample LakWasMeta2_LOW4_2_FD_183854 | JGI IMG/M metagenome (GOLD analysis project Ga0208114, IMG submission 183854) | Freshwater sediment methanotrophic microbial communities from Lake Washington under simulated oxygen tension - Sediment Metagenome... | ecosystem: Environmental > Aquatic > Freshwater >... | reverse complement strand
GGTGTCGATGCCGATGAATCGCTCGATAAAATGGAAGCGACCCTGGTCGATGCCGATGCTTCGGGAAACGAAGCCACGGTGGAAGTCAGCTATCGACTGCTTGACCAGGAGATTCGTTTCGAAATCGACATGACCCGCATCGATGAACGCTGGTACCCCGCCGACAGTGTTCAGGATGCACGACAAACATTAAAACAAGCGCTGCCTGCCGCAGCTGTCTCTGCTCCCTAAAAAAATTATGACTACTGAACAACGTACGCTGCCGCTACCGGAGCCCGACCTACCGCCGACGTCTCCGAATGGCGCGAAAAAAACTTTCGCCAACACGATCGCGCCGCTCTGGGCGCGACTGATGGAAAAGCTGCTGGCTCCCTGGATCGAAATTAAACTCGATCCCGCCGTGCCGCCATTTACCGCCGACCGGCCGATCTGCTACGTCATTGAAAATTACGGTTTGTCGAACATGCTGATTCTGGATCGCGCCTGTCGCGAAGCCGGACTTCCCTCGCCGTTGACCGCCTTGCCGGGCGACCCGCTCGGCCGCAAGCGTTCCTACATTGCCTTGTCGCGGCGCGGCGGCAGCATTTTTTCGCAACCGAAAAATAAAAACCATTCCGACGGTTTATCGCGTCTACTGATGGCGCATCGCCTCTATCCCGACCAGGACGTGCAACTGGTTCCGGTCTCGATCTTCGTCGGGCGCGCACCCGACCGCCAGTCGGGCTGGTTCTCGGTTCTGTTCTCGGAAAACTGGGCTCTGGTGGGCCGCTTCCGCCGACTGCTCGCGATCTTGCTCAACGGTCGCGGCACCGTGGTGCAATTCTCGCCTTCGGTACGGGTCTGGGAAATTCTCGGCGAAGAATTGCCGCATGAACGCAGCGTCCGCAAAACCTCGCGGGTATTGCGTGCCCACTTCCGCCGCATCCGTTCGGCCGTTATCGGTCCGGATTTGTCCACACGGCGTTTGCTGGTCGACCGCGTGCTCGATGCCGAACCCGTCCGCAAGGCCATTGCCGAACAGGCACGCCGCGATAAAACCGAGTATCTGGAAGCCTGGAAAAAAGCACACGGATTTGCCTGGGAAATCGCCGCCGACTATTCGCATCCGGTCGTACGCTCCCTGTCATTCATGCTGACCGGCTTCTGGAATCGCATTTACGACGGCGTGCACGTGCACCATCTCGACACGCTCAAGGAAGTCGCGCCTGGCCATGAAATCGTCTATGTCCCCTGCCACCGCAGCCACATGGATTATTTGCTGCTGAGTTATCTGTTGTATTCACACGGTGTGGTTCCGCCGCATATCGCCGCCGGCGTCAATTTGAATTTGCCTATCATCGGTTCGGTGTTGCGTCGCGGCGGCGCATTTTTCATGCGCCGCAGTTTCAAAGCCAATGCGCTTTACTCGTCGGTCTTCACCGAATATGTCTCGCAACTGGTCGGCGAAGGTTTTTCACTCGAGTACTTTATCGAAGGAGGACGTTCGCGTACCGGCCGCCTGATGACACCCAAGGCCGGCATGATCGTGATGACCTTGCGCGCCTATTTGCGCAGGCCTCGCAAGCCGGTGGTGTTCCAGCCGGTGTATATCGGCTACGAAAAACTGATCGAAGGCAAAAGCTACCTCGACGAGCTCACCGGCCAGCCGAAAGAAAAAGAAACCGTCTGGGCATTGATTCGTGCCGGCTTTGAAATCATGAAGCAACACTACGGCAAAGTGGCCGTCAGTTTCGGCGAGCCGATTTTCCTCGACCAGATTCTCGACAAGCATTCACCCGACTGGCGCAAAAACCTGCCGACTGCCGATGAAAAACCGGCCTGGTTTACCGAGGTGGTGGAAGAAACCGCGCAAAGCATCCAGATCAACATCAACCGCGCCGCCGACGTAAATCCCGTCAATCTGCTGGCGCTGGCACTGCTGTCGACGCCGAAACATGCGATGGCCGAAAGCGATTTGCTGGCACAGCTGGCCCTGTCGAAAAAAATCCTGGCGCAACTGCCGTATTCCGATCGCATCACGGTGACCGATTTGAGCCCCGAAGCCATCATGGCCTACGGCGAAAAAATCAATGTCCTCACGCGCACGAAACATCCGCTCGGCGACGTGTTGAGCATGGACGACGAAACGGCCGTGCTGCAAAGTTATTTCCGCAACAATATCCTGCATCTGTTTGCAGCGCCGGCCTGGATCGCGTTGTGCTTCCAGAACAATCGTCGCATGAGCCGTGCAGGCCTGATGCGTCTGGGCAAGACGATTTATCCGTTCATGCAGGAAGAATTATTCCTGCCCTGGAGCGAAGATGAATTCGCCGAACGTATCAACGCCACCGTCGATTTATTTATCAGCGAAGGCCTGTTGAGCGCGGTCGCCGACGACGAACATGGTTACGTCTCGCGTGGCCCCGGCCAGACCGACGAAGTCTATCGACTGCGTGCGATTGCCCACAGTCTGCAGCAGGCATTCGAGCGCTATTTCATTGCCATCACCACACTGGTGAAAAACGGCCCGCGCACGATTTCCACGGCCGAACTGGAAACCCTGTGTCAATTAACGGCACAACGCCTGTCATTGCTATATGCGCCTGCCGCGCCGGAATTTTTCGACAAATCGCTGTTCCGCAGCTTCATCCAGAAAATGCGCGAACTGAAACTGATCTGGCTGTGTCCGGATGCGAAACTTGATTTCGACGAACGCCTGAATACCTGGGAAAAAGACGCGAAAGTCGTACTCGGCCGTGAATTGCGGCATACGATCAGCAAGCTGTCGCCGGAAATTGTCAGCAAGGTCACCGGCATGCCGCCACGCAAATAATTTGCCCGTAGGAGCGCCTTTTCTCTTGGCGCGACAAATCCCGCCAGATCTGTCGCGCCAAGAGAAAAGGCGCTCCTACCAAAACAGCATCAGGCATCGAGATCCGGAATCAGCTTGTTTTCCAGATAGGTCATCATGTCCTTGATGCGCAATTTGCGTTTTTTCAGGCGCTTGATCGCCAGTTCGTCGGCCTGGATACTTTGTGCCAGTCGGTCGATGGCTTCGTTCAGGTCGCGGTGTTCAATCCGCAATTCGATCAATTGTGCGGTCAACTGGGCGGTGTCTGGCGGCGGCTGTGACATGGTGCCTCGGATGAAAAGACCTTGATGCAGCTTACACGCCCCCGGGCCAGTGTAAAATACACCCATGAATCTGACCCTCCTCGACCCGCCCGTTCGCCCCAATTCGGTGAACAAGCAGAAACTTGCCAAGCGCCTGCGTCATCAGGTCGGGCAGGCGATTGCCGACTTCGGCATGATCGAAGAAGGCGACAAAGTGATGGTTTGCCTGTCCGGCGGCAAGGACAGCTACACCATGCTCGACATCCTGTTGCAGCTCCGGAAAAAGGCGCCGGTACGTTTTGAACTGGTCGCGGTGAATCTGGACCAGAAACAACCGGGCTTTCCCGAACACGTGTTGCCGGAATATCTGGAAAGCATCGGCGTTGCGTACAAGATTCTCGAACAGGACACCTATTCCGTCGTCAAGCGCGTGATTCCCGAAGGCAAGACCATGTGCTCGCTGTGTTCGCGCATGCGTCGCGGCGCTTTGTACAACTATGCCGAACAGGAAGGCTTCACCAAGATTGCGCTCGGCCACCATCGCGACGATCTGGTCTCCACGTTTTTCCTGAATCTTTTTTTTCACGCGAAAATTTCGTCGATGCCGCCGAAATTATTAAGCGACGACGGCAAGCATGTCGTAATTCGCCCGCTCGCGATGTGCAGTGAAAAAGACATCGCCGATTACGCCGACTGGAAGCAATATCCGATCATTCCCTGCTCGCTGTGCGGTTCGCAGGAAAACCTGCAACGCAAAATCGTCAAACGCATGATGGCGGAATGGGAAGCGCAGACGCCTGGCCGCATCGACACGATTGCAAAAGCGCTGGGCGATATTCGCGCTTCGCAAATGGCCGACCCTAATCTGTTTGATTTTATCTCGCTCGGCAAACGCGGCGAAGCCGCCATGCCCGACAGCCATGCCTGGTTGGCGGGTGATAATGCCGCCACGGAATAGATCGCCGTAATCTTCAACAACTCGATGCTCCACACATCGCTTCGCGGCTAAAGCCGCTCCTACACAAAAAGATAAACATAATGTTCTTTCGCAATCTCACGCTTTTCCGCTTCCCCGTCACCGTCAACAAATCCCTGAAAGCCCTTGAAGAAAGATTGGCCGAAGTCGTACTCAAACCGGTTGGCCCGCTGGACATGATGTCGCGCGGTTTCGTGTCGCCGTTTGGCCGAGACGAAGCCGTGCTCTCGCATCAGGTCGGCGACTGCGTGTTATTCACGCTCGGCGGCGAAGATAAAATCCTGCCGTCGTCGGTCGTGAATGATCTGGTCAACAAAAAAATTGCCGCCGTCGAAGAAAAGCAGGGTCGCAAACTCGGCGGCAAGGCCCGTCGCGCACTCAAGGAAGACACCGTGCATGAATTATTGCCGCGTGCCTTCGTACGCAGCACGCGTCTGAATGCCTACATCGATATGGAACACGGTTTTGTCGCTATCGATTCGTCTTCGCGTAAATCGGCCGAAAATCTGGTCTCGGAATTGCGTCATGCCCTCGGTTCGTTTCCGGCGATTCCGCTGAATGCCGAAACCAGTCCGCGCACCGTGATGACCGGCTGGATCAGCGGCGAGAAATTGCCAAAGGGTCTGGAGCTCGGCGAAGAATGCGAACTGAAAGACGGCGATGAACGCGGTGCGATCGTGAAATGCCAGCGCCAGGAATTGCAGACCGACGAAATCAAGAAACATCTGGAATCGGGCAAGCAGGTCAGCCGTCTGGGCCTGGTGCTCGATGCCCATGTCAGTTTTGTCCTGGGCGAAGATCTGGTCATCCGCAAACTGAAATTTCTCGACGGCGCGGTCGAAACACTCGAAAGCACCGACCAGGAAGACCAGTCCGCCGAACTCGACGCTCGTTTCGCCCTGATGTCGGCCGAGATCAAGCGCCTGTTCGAAGTGATGGAAAAGAACCTGAAGCTGAGCAAGGCTGAAGCCTAAAAATTGTGAAATTCTTCTGCCATCTTCCCGGCGAAGGCCGGGACCCAGAAGTTTAGTCACGAAGCAATATCACAACATTTCGGAAGCGCCATTCAGATTGCGCCGTAAGTTGAGATAGCGCTTTTCCCAGCTTCTGGATCCCGGCCTTCGCCGGGAAGACGACGTTACGTTTTACATGTTTTTCCCGCTAAACTGGTGGCATGTTTTCCTTTCTGAAGCCCGACAAACCCGCCAGCAGCATCCAGCTCTGGCCTGTGGTATTCACCTCGGGCGAAGTGATAGAAATTCGCTGCGTCCATGATGCCCGCGCGCGCCGGCTGCGGCTGATCGTCAACGGAAAAGGTGTCAGGCTGACGGTTCCAAAACGCTGTTCCGATCGACTGGCAAAACAATTTCTTGCCGACAATGCCGAATGGCTGGAATCGCAATGGTTCAAACGCCCGCAAGGTGCACACGGCGACGAACTGCGATTGCACGAAGACACTGATATTTTATTGCGAGGCCAGCGCCATCCCGTGTATTGGCGCGAAGCCAAATTCGCACAGGTCAGTTTGCAGGACGATGCAGTCCATATCGCACTGCCCGCTAAAGCCGGATTGACGCAGACCAAGCGCGCACTGAAAGAATTTTATTTGCAGGAAGCCCGCAAGGATGTCGGAACATGGATGCCGAAATACCTGCCTGCATTTCCAACCGCGCCACTCGCCATAAAGATACGCGCCCTCTCTTCATTGTGGGGTTCATTGAGTCCGGCCGACGGGCTATTACTGGATTTGTCCTTGGTGCTGGGCAAGGCATCCGCTTTTGAATATGTGCTGGTACACGAGCTTTGCCATCTGGTGCACCGAAACCACTCCCGCAGTTTCTGGCGGGAAGTGGAAAAACATTTCCCGGATTGGCGTGACGAGCGTCGTTATCTGCATAGCGATGGCTTGATGTTGAAAGCGGAATTGAATCGCCTGACGAAATCACCCTAGCCGCCGCTCAGCGATTTCTGCCCAGCTCGAGAAAGAAAGTGCCTTGCCCGTTTTCCCGTGCGCCGTAGCCGAATAGAAAGCGGCCAAGCCAGGAATCAAAGCCGAAATAGGCACTGGCATGCAGCTCTCGACTATGGAATGAATCATCGTTCCACAGATCGGCGTATTCAATCGTGCCACCGATGATGGCGGGGCGGTTCAATAATCGGCCTAGCTCGTAGGTATAGCCGACAAAGCCAAGCGCATAGTTCGACACATAGGCTTCGTTGGGACGGTAGCCGGGCAATCGCGTCACACCGCCCAGGCGATAGAAATTCTGTAATAACGGCGTTCCCGATGTCGTGTCGTGATAGCGCAAACCGGTATACCCCGAATGTGCGCCAATGGCATGCGCATAGATCAAATCAAAATTGAATTGGTCAAAATCATTGTCGGCACCGAGTGCTTCGCGGCCGAGCGTTTGCCCGATGGAAAAGAACGTGCCGCTGCGTGGCACCTGGAAACTATCGAGACGGTCAAACGTCAGATTCCAGTACGCTTCGCCAATGTCGAATTCGACGTCGGGAAAACTCGACGTGCCGATCAGCAATGTCGCTTCGCCGCTACGACGACGCACACCCAGCGTTGCCGCGCCGTAGTTGCCGAATTCGCGACCCGCGTAGATATCCATGCCCCAGCTCGGCAATTCGTATTGTGCGAGACGATCGCCATTGCTGCCGAAATAATTCACTTGCGGATTTTCAAAGCCGCCTTTTATGCCCGCAAAATAGCGACCTTCCACGTCCAGCGGTTGAAAATATTCGCCGAAGATGGCCGGCTCGCTACCCAGCTGCGCCAACAATCTGACTTCCCCGCCCAGTGCATTGATCGGATTGCGCAAAATGCCGGCGCGAACATTGAAAACGAAATCGCCGCGAAAATCGGAATAGGTGTTGATACCGGTTTCCAGATAATTGGGGCCGAAAGTTTGCGGCTTGATATCGACGACCAGGCCGCTTTTGCCGTCTTCTTCGACCATATCGTAGGTCACGGTATCGAGCGTGCCCAATCCGTAAATCCTGCGGATCGCGGCTTCGACGCGATCCACGTCGAATCGCTGTTGGGTGGAGATATCCATGCGTGCCAACAGAACTTCATCCGAATACCGGGTTTTGTTGTTCAGCCGTATGAAGTCAATGATCGGCTTTTCGCGTTCGTATTTCGCCGTCATCGCGACGCGTTTTCGTTCGTTCCGGTCGACGCCCGGCTGCTCGAGCTCGGTCAGGCGCGAAGCGACGGCAAGCACGGACTGATCGCCGATTTCGAGCGCGATTTTTACCTTGTCGAAATCGCCGGTACGTACCTTGTCGGCCAATGCGGGCTGGATCAGGATATCGAGAGGACCGAGGCTTTCGAGTGATTTCCTGGTATTGGAAACCGTCATGAGGCTGCCGAGTTGATCGGCAAAACTCAATATCGAGGCATTCTCGTCCAGCGACGCCAACGGCGTGCCGACATCGACCGCGATCACGATATCGGCACCCATGCCGCGTACCACGTCGACCGGCACCTGGTTGACGATGCCGCCGTCCACCAACAACTGTTCGCCAATCTTTACCGGACGCAATACGCCTGGAATCGACATGCTGGCACGCATCGCGATCGACAGATTTCCGCTTCTCAACACGGCCGCTTCGCCGGTGTTGATGTCGGTGGCCACCGCACGAAAGGGAATCACTAGCTGATCGAAATTTCCCGAACGCGAAGCTTCGTTCGATAGTCGTTCGAGCAACAACATGATGGTCTCGCCGGCAAGCAAACCGGAAGTAATCTTGATGCCGGATTTATCAATGCCGGGCTTGGCATTCAATAAACTCAGATCGTCATCGCGTTTGCGACGGAAGCTTCGTTCGGGGCGATCCAGCGAGTCATCGAAGGTATTCGGCCAATCGAGCGTCGTGACCAGATTTTCGATCTCTTCAATCGTCATGCCCGAGGCGTACAGGCCGCCGATCAAGGCGCCCATGCTGGTGCCGGCGATGCAGTCAATCGGAATTTTTCGGCGTTCCAGTTCCTTGATCACGCTGATATGCGCAAACCCGCGCGCACCGCCGCCGCCGAGTACGAGACCAATGCGTGGCCGCATATTTTGCGATTCCTGTTTTCGGCAGGCCGGCGTGTCGGCAAGTACGATGCCGGGCATCATCGCGAGAACCAGTAGTAACCAAATTTTCATTTCGAATATCCTGTCAACGGCTTTATTTTTCTTTGCGCCAATTCAGCGATGCTGCGGTTTCCTTGCCCGATTCGATACTCACATCGACACCGCGCCGGATTAAATACTTCAAGGTCATCACCTGCCCGGTTCCCAGCAATGAAACACCGTAACTGACGAATAATCGCGGCGATATTTTTTTGCCAACCGAAAACACGGCGCCGCCGAGCGCCCGCGATTCGGTAATGCCGGCTTCATCCAGACCGATTTTCACGCCGAGCTGCTGGGCAAGCACATTGCCGCCGGCACTCAATGCGAGCGCTGCCGCATCGAGACGCTGATTGTCGGCAGTGCTGGCGGTATTCAGGGGGCGACCCAGTACCAGCCACGACAAGGCTTCCGAAGCCTCCATCGCCGGCGACGAGGTGATGGTGGTTTGCGGTGAACGCGCCGTGCCCTGCACGCGAATACCGACGGTGACATCTTCGAAATTGCGCTCCGCCACAATGTCGAGCGCCGGATTATTGATCGAGGATTTCGCATACGTCAGGCGACTGCGTTGTATCGTCAAGGCCTGGCCATAGGCCGTGTAGCGGCCGCGCGCTTCGATGGTGCCGGTCGCCAAGGCCGGTCGCCCGGGCTGGTCGAGTATTTGCAGACTGCCAGCCAGTTTTCCATCCAGACCAAAGCCCTTGAGTTGCACATCCTTGCCCAGCTCCAATGTGAGATTGCTCTCGACCAGAAAGCCGCCGGTATCGGGTGCTTCACGCGGGTCCAGCACGACAACATCGGAAGACACCGAAACGCTTTGATCCAGTTTTTCCAGATCGATTTTTGCGCTCGGCACGACAACCACACCGGTCATCTTGAGCAAACCATCCTGATACACCAGAGTCAGATCCGGACTCATGTCGGCGCGCAAATTCGGCGTGTTTGCGATCGTAATATTCTCGCCTTTCAAGGTGAGTTGCAGCGGGCTGTTCTTGTCGGCAAGATCAAGCGACCCGTTGAGTTGCAGTTTCCCCTTTCCGGAACTCAGCACGCCGTTCAAACGCGCCTGTCCGTTAGGTTCGCCACGCAGCGTGATATCGCCCTCGGTGATTTTGATTCCGAGTCCCGGCAATTCCGCCGAAAATTGATTCAGCCGTGCATCGCCACTGATATCCACCACGCTGCGGGTGCCACTGAAGACCAATTGTCCGACCAGCTGGCCCTTGGGATCGGCCAAATCGGGCGACATCAGTTCCAGCCAGGTCAGTTCCTGCACATTGAGTGTCAGCCTGCCTTTCAATGGCGCGAATTCGTTGAGGCCGGTTTGCAATTCGCCATTGATCGAACCGGCTTCCGGCAACAATGCACTCAGGCGCATGTCGATGCGTTCGCCGATTAGCTTGATATCGAAATTCAGATTGCTGTAACTGATGACGTCGCGTGTCTCGCTCGTGTTCAATCGCAAGCCGCCAGCCGTAGAACGCAATGTGATATCGCCATTCCAGGCACCGGCTTTGCCACGGACAAAATCACCTTCCAGATTCACCACGCCATAAGGACGGTAATTCTGGTCAGGCATGCCTTCGGCAATCCAGGGGTCGAGCAGGGACAGCGGCAATTCGCGACCTTCAATATGTCCGGCATTGCCGTTCGCATTGGCGCACACTTGTGCACTGCTGCCGGTACGCAGACAGGTTTTATCCAGACGGACACTGCCATTGGCAAACTGGTAATTCGCCGGCGCCTGCAGAGTCCATGCTTCGCCCAGACGCGGTGCAAACTGAAACGAATGCAGTTTGCCTTTCCAGTTTTGATTGGCACCGGCGGCGCTGATATCGACCTGTATTTTTCCATAATCCATCGCGGCATTGGCCTGCGCGCGCAGATTATTCATATTGCCGCTGAGTTGAGCGTCAATCGCCTGCAATGCGAGGCCGCTGATATTGATGGCGCTTGCACGGACAAACATCTGGCCACTCTTTCCGCCGCCCGGCAAAGCACCCTTTGCCGTGAACTGACCGATGCTGTCTTTGCCCCAACGCAGCTGATCGCCGGCCAGATCCACTGTGTAATCGGGCGACTTGCTTGAGCCTGTGATATTCAGCGTGCCTTGCAAGCGTCCGCCGGCGTCGGGAGAAATATCGGCGAGATTCAAGGGGGAAAAATCGGCAGCAACATCGTAACGCTCGCCAAAGCGGCCACTGGCTTTTACCCGGCTGCCGCCAATGGCCAGCGACAGTTTTCCTTCACCGTTTCTTCCATCCCATTTCGCCTGCGCGTCACCTGCCAAGGAACGATCACGCAATCGTCCGGAAACATTTTTCAGCGTGGCTTCGCCGACCCACAGTGCATCGGCATTCTGTCGTGCTTTTGCATCGATCACGCCATTCACGGCACCGGGAAAATCCGGAAAGAAATAGGCCGGATTGAATTGATTCATGCTGGCCTGCAGCTCGGCGCCAAGCCCGGGCTCCCAGAAAAATTTGCCTTTGCCTTCGAGCTTTCCGGTCGGTGTGACGGCACTCAGGGTGTCGAGCAATAGCTGCTTGTCATCGCCGCGACCCGACAAGGTGATATTCGCCTTGTCATTGGCTCGCAATAGCACGGCATCGCCCTTGATCGTCCAGTCCGAATATTTTCCGACGACTTTCATCTGCGCACTGCCATTGACGGCGATATTTTTTGAAGCCGCGTCTTCCGGCACGAATTGGATTTTTTTGGAACTTACCAACACATCGAACACGGGATCTTTTTCGATGAATTCGGCCTTGCCCTCGATGCGCACCAATCCGGCATCGACACGAAGCAATAACGGCTTGAATTGCAGCACGCCGGCATCAATCGAGACCATCGAAGGTTCGATCTGCAGGGCCAGATCACCGCGTTTGAAATGACCGCTTAAATTGGCATTGCCCTCGATACCCTTGCCGCTCAGTGAAAATGCATAAGGCAGATCTGCCGCCAAACCGAAATGCTCGAGCAATAATTGTTCACTGGCGGTGTTGAATGACCAATACGGCTTGGTGCTGCCATTCTGCAGACGCAGATTGACCCGTAATGGCGACGGCGCGTTGCCGTCGAGTTTCAATATGAAATCGTCGATATCGCCCTTGGCCTGCAATGTCAGTCTGGCCGGCTCGATGCCCTTTTCCGTCACCGCGACATAGTGCCCATCGAGTCGGGTGCGATATTTTTCCCGCGGCAGATACTCGCCTTTCAAATCCAGCAGACCGCGGTCACTGTCGACATTCAGTCTCGGCAAATCGATCCGGCCCTTGGCCAGGGTTAGCTTGGCATCGGCCTTGTGGATGAACAGCCATTTTTTTCGACTGTCCTGAATCTGCAATCGGACAATTTGCAAATCATCAATCGCAATCGTCATCGGCAAATTGATCGCCGGCAAAAATTCCGGCCAGCGCGGCAACTCGAACGGCTCGTCATCGTTCGGCAAACCCAGCACGGCATCGTTGATCTTCAGTGTTTCAATATCCAGTCGTTTCGACAAGAGCGGCCATAGCGCGTTTTTGAGCTGGACCCGTTTCGCGGCAAACGTATATTTTCCGTCGGCGTAGCGAAGGTTTTCTATCGCCATGCCGTTCCACATCGTGCCCTCGAGTTTGCTCCAGGTCAGCGAACTGCCTTCGGGCAATTGCGCGGCGATGCGTGCCATTAAAAAGTCGCGACCGCCATCGCTGCGAACCGCCCACAGCGTCATCAGGCCGATCAATAAAACACCCGGCAACAGCACGAACAGCAGGAACTTGAAAAGGCGGCGCTTCATCACAGGTCCGGCCCCAGACTGATGTGCAATCGAAAATTTTGATCGGGTTCGTCAAGGCCGCGCGCGATATCAAAACGCACGGGGCCTACCGGAGAACGCCAACGCAAACCCAGTCCGACGCCGACTTTCGCCTCGAACTGTTCATCGAACGCATTGCCGGCATCGACAAAGGCAGCGGCACCCCAGGTCGGCGTGAACATGTGTTCGAACTCGACGCTGGCAACCGCGACATGCTGGCCGCCGACGACAGTCCCTACGCCTTCGCCCAATTCACGGTAGCCATAGCCGCGGATACTGTGATCGCCGCCGGCATAAAACCGCTGCGAAGGCGGGAACAGGGCAAAATCATCACTCAGGGTAGTACCGAGTTCACCGCGCAACAAAATGCGATTGCTGGCGCCAATGGCGCGGATGTAATTTGCCTCTGCACGCAGTTGCACAAAATCGATATCTGATCCGATGGCTTGTGCACCGACGCGCGCCTCCAGAAAGAAGCGGTAGCCTTTTGCGGGGGTATTGATGTCATCGTATTTTTTGCGTTCAGCCGACACTATCGGTGCCACGATCGTGCTGTATTGATGAACATTGGTTATCAGATCGTCATAACGCTCGCGCTTGTATTCCAGCGCACCGGTCAAATCCCAGCTCCGCCAGCGGCCATTTCTGCTGAGCGCCAACTCGGTCAATTGAGTGGTGATGTCATTGATGTTTTCCTCGCGCAGCGATATCCGGGCGGCGTACCAGCCTTCGATCCTGGAGAATGCCGGCACGCGATATTGCGTCGTGAAATTGCTTTTTTCCTGGGCAACATCCAGTTGGACGAATAATTTATGGCCTTTGCGATTGACCCAGCGTCGCTCCATGCTGCTGGCGAAACCGGCGCCGCTGTCGGTGCCGTAGCGAAGCCCGAGCGAATAAATGCTGCGCTTGGCCGGCGTCAGGCTGACCTGGATCGGCACGACGCCGTCTTTCGCCTCGTCGGGCAAAGGCTGCACATTGATGCCGGCGAAATAATCCAGGTCGGTCAGGGTTTTTTGCAGGGAAAACAATTCGCTCTGGTCAAACGCCTGCCCCGGTTCCCAGGGCACGAGTTTTTCCAGCAGTTCATTCTCGAATTGATGGCCTTCGAATCGCACTGCGCCAAAACGAAACCGCTGCCCGCTGTTCCAATCAAGCGCGATATCGGCTGCATGTTCCGCGCGCGTCACTTCGACCTTGTGCGCCTTCAAATCCGAGTCGAAATACCCGCGTTCATTCAGTGCGCGGCTGATATTGATTTTGCTGCTTTCGTACAGGCCATGATGAAAAACCGAGCCCGGCTTTGGCTGGAAATCATTGATATGGGAAATAATCACAGGGTCTTTTTCGGCCTCACCGGCGACACTCAACGCCAGGTTTCGAACCGCAACGGGCTGACCCAGCACCACGGTGAAATAGACCGAGACGTTTTCGCCGTCACGCGACAGTTTCGCATCGACCTCGGCATCGTAATAACCAAAAGCTTCGAGCCCGCGCCGCACTTCGCGCGGCGCGAGACGCATGAGATAGTCCAGCCGGTTTTCACTAATGTCCGTGCCTGTGTCGAGCTGGGTTTCGGCCAGCGAGAGCTCGCTGCGCACATTCAGGATTTGCAGTTCGTCCAGACCGCTGAATTCAATCGATTGTACTTGCAGGGCTTCTGCGCTTCCCGCCAGCAAAAAGGCGGCGAGAGCACAAACGATGGATTTCGAATTTCGGCTGATCATAGGCGCACTATACCCAGCCGATCGTGAACACCCTGCTTACGCGACCAGAGCGGCAATTTCGGCCACACTGGCAAATCGATCCGCCAGTAGTTTCAACAAGGCCAGACGGTTGTCGCGTACTGCTGCGTCGTCGACATTCACCATCACGCTGTCGAAGAAGGCATCGACCTGCGGACGCAGTTGCGCGAGGCGCGACAGCACCGCCACGTAATCACGCGAGGCCAATGCGGTATCGGTCTCGCTGATCGCTGCGGTCACGGCTGCATGCAAATCTTTTTCACCGGCCTCTTGCAGTAATTCTGCATTGACGCTCTCAGGGATTGCGCCTTCGACTTTGCGAAGAATATTGCGAATACGTTTGTTGGCGGCAGCGAGTGCGGGGGCTTCCGGCAGCTTGGCGAATTCGCGCACGGCTTTGAGGCGTTTGTCGAAGTCGAGCAGTGAGGCTGGTTTCAATTCGGCGACGGCGTCGAATTGGGTCGAGGTGAAACCCTGGTCGGCATAGTAGTTGCGCATGCGGTCGATGATGAAATCGTAAACCTCGTCGCGATCGGCAAAAGCATCGCCTTTTTCGTTTTTGATGGCGCCAACACACTCGACCGCTTTGGCAATTGCCAGACGCAAATCAAGATCAATGCCGCTTTCAATAATCGTTCTCGCCAATCCCAAGGCATTCCGACGCAAGGCAAACGCATCTTTATTTCCGGTCGGTTTCAAACCAGCTGCGAAACCACCGGCCAACGTATCCAGACGCTCGGCAATCGCCAGCACTTGTCCAATTTTTGACGATGCAATCGCATCGCCGGCAAAACGTGGTTGGTAGGCTTCATCAATCGCATTGGCAACCGCTTCCGGTTCACCGGCGGCTTTCGCGTAATAGCGACCGGCGACGCCCTGCAGTTCCGGGAATTCGCCGACCATGCGGCTTTGCAAATCGGCTTTGCATAATTCGGCGGCACGGCGGGCTTGCGCTGCATCGGCGCCGATTTCTTTTGCAATCGCTTCAGCCAATGTCGCGATACGGCTTGTCTTGTCGGCATAACTGCCAAGCTTCTGCTGATACATCACGGAAGCCAAACCTTCGGCCATCGAAGCGATACCCTGCTTCAGATCTTCATCGTAGAAAAATTTCGCATCGGCAAAACGCGGGCGAATCACGCGCTCGTAACCCTTGCGGACTTCGGCTGCATCATGGCTGACGATATTGGCGATACCGATGAATTGCTCGGACAGCTTTCCGTGCTTGTCCAGCACCGGAAAAAATTTCTGGTTACTTTCCATCGTGGTGATCAGGGCTTCCTGCGGCACGGCCAGGAATTCCCTTTCAAACGAACACAGCACGGCCGATGGCCATTCGACCAGACAGTTCACTTCGTCCAGCAGCTTCTCGTCGATACGCGCGGTACCGCCGGCCTGATGCGCGGCCATCTCGATCTGCTCGCGGACGCGATCACGGCGCTCGTCGGCATTGACCAATACGAAGGCGTCTCGCAAGGCATCGATGTAGGCATGCGGCGTGCTGATCCAGACGGGTTTGTTGTGATGAAAACGATGACCGCGGCTCATCAGGTCGGATTTCAATCCAAGCACTTCGCCTTCGATCACGTTATCGCCCATCAGCATCACCAGCCAATGCACCGGACGGATGAATTTGGTTTCGCGGCTACCCCAGCGCATCGGTTTCGGAATCGGCAAGGCGGCCAGCGATTCGTTCACGATCTCGGCAATCAGCATCGTCGTCGCGGCACCGGGTTTCTCGCTGCGGGCAACAAAACGCTCGCCCTTGTTGTCGGTGGTTTTTTCGAGTTGATCGACCGTCAAACCATTCTTGCCGGCGAAGCCGAGCAAGGCCGGTGTCGGCTGGCCTTCGGCATTCAAACCGATATTCAAATACGGGCCGAGCACTTCGGATTTTTGCGACGCCTGTTCGGTGCCGACTTCGGCAAACAAGACGGCAAGACGACGCGGCGAATACAGTGCCTTGGCATTGTTTTTGTTGAATTCGATGCCGCGTTTTTCAAAACCGTTCGCGATGCCGTCGAAAAAAGCCTGCGCCAATTCCGGCAAGGCTTTCGGTGGCAATTCTTCGGTGCCCAGTTCGATCAGGAGAGGAAGAAAATTACTCATGCCGCACTATCCTGTTTCATGTCTTGCTTCAAATTGGGAAAGCCTAGTTTCTCGCGCTGGGCGTAGTACGCTTCCGCGACGGCGCGCGACAGGGTACGAACTCGCAAAATATAACGCTGGCGTTCGGTCACCGAAATCGCGCGGCGGGCATCAAGCAGATTGAAACAATGCGAGGCTTTCGTCACTTGTTCATAAGCCGGCAAAGGCAGGCCTAGCTCTACACATTTCATCGCTTCTTTTTCGCAGGCATCGAAGCGGTGGAATAATTCCGCGACATCGGCGTGTTCGAAGTTGTAGGCGCTTTGCTCGACTTCGTTCTGGTGATAAACGTCGCGGTAATAGACCGGGCCCTGCGGGCCGACGGTCCAGACCAGATCGAATACGTTGTCGACGTTTTGCAGATACATGCACAAGCGCTCGAGACCGTAGGTGATTTCACCTGTCACCGGCCTGCATTCCAGACCACCGGCCTGCTGGAAATAGGTGAACTGGGTAATTTCCATACCGTTCAACCAGACCTCCCAACCCAGACCCCAGGCACCGAGTGTCGGAGATTCCCAATTGTCTTCGACAAAGCGCAAATCGTGTACAAGCGGGTCTACACCGAGTGCTTTCAGCGATTCCAGATACAAATCCACAATATTGTCCGGATTCGGTTTCATCACGACCTGATACTGGTAATAGCGCTGCAGGCGATTCGGATTTTCACCGTAACGGCCATCGGTCGGGCGGCGGCAAGGCTGCACGTACGCGGCATTCCATGGCTCCGGGCCCAAGGCCCGCAAAAATGTCGCGGGATGAAAGGTGCCGGCACCCACTTCCATATCGAGTGGTTGGATGAGCACACAGCCTTGTTCGGCCCAAAAAACATTGAGCTTCAGGATCAGTTCTTGAAAGGTAGGGGCGGCCATAAGGCAATTAATCGACGGAAAGCCGGTATTATAGGCCGATACAGTGTTTAGAGCTTGAGCCAATGAAACCTTTTTTGATTATCGAAACCGGTAAGCCGGTCCCTACTTTGAAGCGTCACGGCGGTTTTCCGGACTGGATCCGGGTCGCTTCCGGTCTGCATGTACGCGATGTCAAAGTCTGCAATGTGGAAGCCGGCGACAAATTGCCCGACGCCAAGGGCTTCACCGGTGTCTTGGTGACGGGCTCCGGGGCGATGGTGACCGAGCGTCACGACTGGAGCGAACGCAGTGCCGAATGGTTGAACGACGCGGCACACAAGGGCGTGTCTATCTTCGGCATCTGCTACGGCCACCAATTGCTGGCGCAAACGCTGGGCGGCAAAGTCGACTTCAACCCGAAAGGCCGTGAAATGGGGACGATCTCGATTTCCCTGCACGAGCATGCAAAAGACGACGCCCTGTTCGCCGAATTGCCGGCCTCGATCAACGCCCATGCCACCCATATGCAAACCGTGTTGACGGCACCGGAAGGTGCAACGGTCCTGGCGTATTCCGATAAAGATGATTGTCAGGCGTTTCGCTGGAAAGAGCATGTCTGGGGCGTGCAATTCCATCCGGAATTTTCGACCGAACACATGCGTGAATACATCCACGTGCGGCGGATGGCATTGATCCAGGAAGGCAACGAACCCAAAGCCATGCGCAAGGCCGTGAGCGCCGCTCCGGATGCAAGACGGGTGTTGCGCAATTTCGTCGAACATACAAAGACCCGTCACGCCTGATGCCACACCGGAAAATCCCCGCTACCCGCGGCTTGTACTGGTGTCTTGAAGCATGGCGTAGCTTGAAATCATCCCCGCAGCCGGTTTTTTCGATGGCGATGTGGCTGAGCCTCGGCATGTTTCTGCCGGTGCTTAATTTTTTCGTGGTGATTCTGCTGACCGTGTTTTACGGCGGCGTGATTTCAACCCTGCACAAAAAATCATCGGGCAACACCGTTTCGCTCGGCGATTTTTTCAATGGCTTTAAAACCCTGCCGCGATTTCTCGGCCTGTTCATGGTCGGATTTCCGACCGTGCTGTTTGCCATTTTCTCAAGCACGGTATTGATCAACGCCTTGGGCCCCGATACGGCGAAAGCGCTGGCTCAAACCGGCCAGCCACCAAGCAAGGAATTGATCGACGCCATTGCCCCGGTACTGATCGGCGCGATGCTGAAACTGCTGCCGGCGGCGATGGTCATCGGCTGGCTGGTATTCCTTGCGGTGCCGAGGGTCATGCTCGACAAACGACTCGGACTGCTGGCGCTCTGGGACGCCGCACGCGCCATTTTCACCAATCTCGGTGCGATGCTTTTGTTTAGTGCCGGGATCATGATCTCGGTCGTCGCGGCCAGCTTTATTCTGGCAATACCCCTGGCCTTGATCGCCAATGCCGGCGCGCTTGCCGGCATACTGCAAACCTTTGTCATCGTGTTTCTAAGCACGCTGGGCTGGGCCTTGTATTTGAACGCGATGTATATCGCCTGGCGCGATATTTTCATGAGCGAGTCCGTCGTCCCGCCGACGGAAAAAACGCCTCCGCCACCGGAAGCGCAAATCGAAGTCTGATCAGGCAGCTTTCGCAACCTAAATCAGATGGCCGTCAGCGCCTGCATGTAAAACCACATCGCGAAAAACATCAGCAGACAGGTGCCGGCGAATACGAGTGCATGCAGGCCAACCACAACCCAGGCCCATGCCGGCATGTGGATGTTTTTTGGATCGACGTTCTCGACCCGCGTGCCGGCGACATAATCGTGCAGCGCGCGTCGCTGCGGCGTCCAGGCGGCCAGGGCATGGCCCAGATTCAGGGTGACCCACGACAGGGTCGCGGCCAGATAACGACCGATCGCCTGCGGTAATTTGATCGGCTCGCCATCACTGTTGGTGACCTTGATTCCCAGCATGCGTTTGCCGAGCGTAGCCTGCTGCGGCGAGCTTTCCATCCACGAAAAATAGATGCCGGCCAGAATAAAATAGGCACAGGATGAAAATATCAGGGACGGCAATATGAGCGTCTCGAGCGTCTGCATCAGTGCGTACGGATCGGGTGTCTCACCCCGCTCGCTACCCGCACGGAGCGAATGGAGCAAATTCATCAACTCGTCGGATTGCGAGTAAGCTCGGAACGAGAAAAACAAGGTCGAGAGCAGTTCCACGACAATGTATAACAGCACGATATCAATGAAGTAGGCGACGTAGCGCTTCCAGAAACCGGCGGGGGACGGCGTGTATCCCATCAGGCCGGCGAGTCTGCTTTGCGGTTGCGGACCAGCAGGCGCGACACAAGAATGCCCATTTCATAAAGCAGGCACATCGGTATCGCCAGCATCAACTGAGACAATCCGTCCGGCGGGGTGATGATGGCGGCAATAATGAAAATGCCGACGATGACGTAACCGCGCCATTCGCTTAATTGCGCCGGCTTTACCCAACCCAGCAAGACGGCAATCACCACGGCGATAGGCACTTCAAAGCTCACGCCGCCGGCAAGAAACATCACCAGGACAAAATCAAGGTACTCGCCGATGTCCGGCATCATGGCAACGCCTTCGGGCGTAATGCTGAACAAATAATTGAACATCACCGGCAATAAGCCGAAATAGGTAAAGGCACATCCAGCGTAGAAAAGCAGCGTGGCAACGACCAGTATGGGGCGCGCGAGGCGCTTTTCGCTTTTGTACAAACCCGGCGCAACGAAGGCCCAGATTTGATAAAGAATGACGGGTATCGAAATCATCAGGGCGGCAAAAAAAGCGCACTTCAAGGGAACGGTAAACGCACCCAGCGGCTTGATCGCAATCAGCTGGCCACCGTGTAAATCATCCAGCAGCGGTTTTGCCAGCAGCGAATAAATATCGTTGGCAAACGGCACCAGCACGATGAAAACAATCGCGAGCGTCAGCATGGCTTTCATCAGGCGCGAACGCAGCTCGAGCAAATGGCTCATCAGGCTTTCTTCGGCGGGCTTGGCTTCCGTCATCACTGCGGTTTGCCATCCGTGAACGGCGTTGGCGATGCATCGACATCGTCGTTGATTGCGACATCTCCGTTCGGCTCGGCATCCTGCGGCGGCATGTCAGCCGGCGGGGCCGGGGCATCGACAACAAGATTCTTCTTGATGTCCGCATCCAGTGCACGCATTTCCTGTTCGAAGTCTTGCTGGCTCGAATTCAGGGTCTGCTGAAGATCGGCCATCGAGGCTTTCAAACTTTCTTTCAGTTCTTCGTCCTGCATTTCGCTTTCCAGCTCCGCTTTCACGGTGTACCACTGTGCCCGCGCCTTGCGTACCCAGAAGCCGGCGAGTCGCGCCGCTTTGGGCAGGCGCTCGGGGCCCAGAACAACCAGGGCCACGATGGCGACAATCAGGATTTCACTGAGGCCAATATCAAACATGGCGATTGGCCAATGTGGTCAGCAATCAGGCCTTGGGGGCCTGATCCTGGTCTTTATCGTTGTTGAGTTTTTCGGGGTCTTCATTGCCGTCTTTCAGGCCCTTTTTGAAACTACCGACGGCACCGCCCAAATCCTTGCCGATGTTGACGAGTTTCTTGGTGCCAAAGACCAAAATGACGATCACTAAAATGATCAGTAATTCTTTCCAGCCAAACATGAACGCTCTCCTTCGTGATGCCTAAGGATAACTTATTTGGAGGTCTCGGCGGCTTTCGCGGTGCTTTCCTCGAGCTTGTCGCGGAAACCGACGACGGCATCGGAAGCCTTGTTGGCGCGACCTTCAAGAATCATGCGGGAAGTTGCATCGCCGCCATATACGGCGGCATTGGCTTTCTTGTCGATTTGCATAACGGCGCCGTCCAGCGAGATTCCGGCAAACAGGCCGCGGGCACGGGAATAGCTGAAGATTTCCGCTTTCAACTGCTCGTCGGTAGATGCCTGGGCGCTGCGGCCCACCGGGCCGGCGGCCACGCTGGCATCGCCGCCCAGCGTGAATTTGCCATTGACGATGGAATCCACGCCGCGGGCATTGCGAAACACCAGAATGACATCGGCCGACTGCACGCCCGCCTGAAAACCGATACTGCCGCCGGTCAGCACGATAAAACTGGGGTTTGACCAGGTGCCGTCACTGCCGCGCACGGCAATCAGGCCTTTGCCGCGACGACCGCCGATGACGAAGCCGGCCTTGACGACATCCGGGATCACGGCGATGGCCTGCGCTTCATTCAATAATTTGCTGGGAATGGAATCTTCCGGAATGCGTAGAATCTCGCTGAGCACACGGCTGGCATTATTGGCGCGGTCGTCTTCCTTCTGTCCTGCGAAAGCACTGAGCGGCAGCAACAAGAGCAGTGAGAACAATAGTGTGAAATGGCGGCGCATGGGCTTCTCCTCGAAATTTGTCCAATTATGGCGCAAACGAATGAATAAGAGATGAGTTCTTCTTCATCCGCGAAATGTTATTTTGTGTGTCTTGAAGAAGGATAGTTCCATGTCCCCACGTTTTTACAATCCCGTTGCCTCCGACAAAGATCGCACGACCGTGCTGCTGATCAACCTGGGCACGCCCGACACCGCCACCGCTTCCGGCGTACGCCGCTATCTCGCCCAATTCCTGCACGATTATCGTGTCGTCGATTTAACCCGCTGGTTGTGGTGCATTATTTTGCATTTCATCATCTTGCCGATCCGCTCGGGCATCGTGGCAAAAAAATACGCCAGCGTCTGGCGCGAAGACGGCTCGCCGTTGCTGGCACTGAGCAAAAAACTGCGTGATGCCGTGCAGGCGCAATGCCCGGACTGCGACGTCCGCCTGGCGATGCGCTACGGCAACCCATCGGTCGCTTCGGTAATGCGTGAGGCTCAGGCCAATGGCATGCGCCGTCTTCTCGTCCTGCCGCTGTATCCGCAATATTCCGCCAGCACCACTGCGTCCAGCCATGATGCGGTGATGAAGGAACTGCAAGGCTGGCGCGTGATGCCGGAACTTCGCCTGATCAATGATTATCACGACAATCCCGAATGGCTGGACGCGATTGAAGCCAGCATCGAAAACCATTGGGACCTGCATGCGCGCGCCGAGAAAATCCTGTTCTCGTTTCATGGTTTGCCGCAGCGTTTCATCCGCGACGGCGACCCCTATGCAGCACAATGCGAAGCCGGCGCCAAGGCCATCGCCACGCGTCTTGGCTTGCATCCCGACCAGTGGATGCTGACCTACCAATCGCGCTTTGGCCGTGAACCCTGGCTGGAACCGGCCACCGATAAAACCCTGGAAGCCCTCGCGCAGCAAGGGATCAAAACCGTCGATATCATCTGCCCGGGCTTTGCCGTCGACTGTCTGGAAACACTGGAAGAAATCAAGGTCGAAAACCAGGAAATTTTCCACAAGGCCGGTGGCGACAAACTTCGTTACATCGCCGCACTGAACGACTCTCCCGGCCACGCCTGCGCCTTGGCACATCTGATCAAACGCCATTGCCAGGGCTGGAAACACTGATGCGGGAAATCACTCTGGATACCGCGCGCGGCAAAGTCACCGCCCTGCAAAGCGGCAATCCGGACGGCGAGAAAATTCTTTGCCTGCACGGCTGGCTGGACAACGCGGCGAGCTTTATTCCCTTGATGCCGCTACTGGAAAACTATGATGTCGTTGCCCTGGACATGCCTGGTCACGGCGGCTCGCAGCATCGCCTGCCCGGCTATGACTATGTCTTCGTAGACTGGATTCACGATGTACTCGACGTGCTCGATTCACTCGGATGGCAAAAGGCACATTTGCTGGGCCATTCGATGGGCGGTGCGATTGCGACGATCGTTGCGGCATCGGCACCGGAACGCGTCGAAAAATTATTGCTGATTGAAGCTCTGGGACCGATTGCCGGTATCGCCGACGAGGCCGGCATGCGATTGCGACAAGCCGTGAGCGCACGACGCAAACTGGACAAGGACAAATCGGCACGCATTATTCCGGATCTCGACACCGCCGTGAATGCACGTCTCGCCGCCAGCCGGATGACCCGCGATGCGGCAAGACTCATCGTGGAAAGAAATCTGCAGGAAGTGCCGGGGGGTTTTATCTGGCGCAGCGATCCACGCATGATGCTGCCCACGCACGTGCGTACCGATGAAAGTTTCGTGCGCAGCTGGATTCGCGCAATCGAAGCGCAAACCCTGGTGATTGCAGCCGACCCGGCACCGCCATATTTCACGCCGGAACAGCGCGACGCCCGTCTCTCCGATTTAAAACATGGGCAAGTCGCGATTATTCCGGGCGGCCATCATCTGCACATGGAACAGGCGGATATCGTCGGAAAAGTGATTCTCGATTTTTTGCTTTTGTAGGAGCGCCTTTTCTCTTGGCGCGACAAACACCGCCAGATCTATCGCGCCTGAAGGATGCTTCTACGGGACTTCGAGCTCGATGATCACCGGCGCATGGTCGCTGGGCCGATCCCAGGTGCGTGGCTCGCGGTCAATCGTCGAAGACAGGCATTTCGATTTCAGGGCATCACTGACCAGAATCAAATCAATTCGCAGCCCGTGATTGCGTCTGAAAGCCGCTGCACGATAATCCCACCAGCTGAAGTGGCCGGCTTCATCGCTATGCAAACGGAAACTATCGTGCAACCCGACCGTGCACAAACGGCCTAACGCGGCACGCTCGGCTTTTGACGTGAGAATGCAATCATCATTCCAGATTTTCGGGTCATGCACGTCACGCTCATCCGGCGCGATATTGAAATCGCCCAGCACCACCAGATTCGGATATTTTTTTATTTCTTCGGCAAGCCAATCATGCATGGCGTCGAACCAACGAAGTTTGTACTCGTATTTATCGGTACCGACATCCTGTCCGTTCACCACGTACAAATTGACGATGCGCACGCCATTGAGGGTCGCGGCGATGACGCGCTTTTGTTCGTCGTCGAAACCCGGAATGCCGATTTGCACGTCCTTCGCCGATTCGCGGCTGATGATGGCAACGCCGTTGTAGGTTTTCTGTCCGGCAAATACCGAGCGGTAACCAAGGCCTGCGAGGACATCGTCGGGAAACTTGTCGTCTTCCATCTTGGTTTCCTGCAACACCACCACATCGGGTTCCCGCAGTTTCAGCCATTCTTCGAGATGTGGCAGCCGCACATTCAGTGAATTTACATTCCAGCTGGCAATTTTCATGGCGTCTGCTTCGCGTATGCGCTCGGGCAGCATAAGATATCAGCAATTATTACGGGTGCGAATGCCATGAAGTGGATTGATCTGCGTAGCGATACCGTGACCATGCCCAGCGCCGCCATGCTGGCGTGCTCGACGCAGGCGTCCTTGGGCGATGATGTTTTCGGCGAAGATGCCACCGTGAACGCGCTGCAGAAACGCTGTGCCGACGAGCTGGGTTTCGATTCCGGTTTGTTCGTTCCAAGTGGCACGCAATCGAATTTGCTGGCCTTGATGGCGCATTGCGAGCGCGGCGACGAATACATCGTCGGCAGCGAAGCGCATACCTACAAATTCGAAGGCGGCGGTGCCGCCGTTCTCGGCTCGATCCAGCCGCAACCGATTCCGCAAAACCATACCGATGGCTCGCTGGATTTGGCGTCAGTCGCCGCCGCCATCAAGCCGCTTGGCGATCCGCATTTCGCGCGCACACGCTGTCTTGCGCTGGAAAATACCTGGTGGGGTCGCGTGTTGCCGCAGACTTATATTGCCGATGCGGCGGCATTGGCCAGACAGCATCGACTGGCTTTTCATCTGGACGGTGCGCGCTTGTTCAATGCTGCCGTTGCGCAGAATATTCCGGCGCGCGACATCACGAAACATTTCGATAGTGTTTCGATTTGCTTTTCGAAAGGGCTCGGCGCACCGATAGGCTCGATGCTGCTAGGCTCGGAAGAATTTATTTCCAAGGCGCGCCGCTGGCGCAAGGTCTTGGGCGGAGGCTGGCGACAAGCGGGGTTGTTGGCTGCCATGGCCAACTTCGCTCTCGATAATAATGTAGCGCGACTTGCCGACGACCATCGACGTGCCGCCGAATTGGCAGATGCCCTCGAGGATGTTTCCGGCATTGAAGTCAACGGTGCCTACACCAGCATGGTGTTCATCACCGTCCCCAGGGAACGTCTGGCCGCGTTGGCCGACCATATGCAAAGTCACGGCATCAGGTTGCCGACGGGCAATCCAAAAATCCGTCTGGTAATGCATCTGGATATCAACGATGATGCCTTGGCGAAAATCATCGAGGCCTTCAAACTATTTTGAGCCAGTACCGGGTCATGGTTTCAACCTGCCCTGGATAGCGGGTGTCTGGCACATGCCGCCGCTTTAACCCCATACTGCCAGTCGGCCCGTTGCAATGGCACTGCTTGAATCTTGGGGAATCGCGATGTTTCGACAATTATTGGCATTTGTTTTTTTATTCACCGTGGCCATGCCCCATGCACAGACGCAAGTCGGCGGCACGCGGCCATTGATCGAAACCCTCAAGGGCGAGCGCGCCATTGAACTGCAAAGCCTGAAGATCGATAGCAATATCAGTGGCGGTCTGGCGGAAACCACGGTTCGAATGACTTTCTATAATCCGAATGATCGGATGCTGGAAGGCAATCTCCAGTTCCCTTTGCTGGAAGGGCAGCAGATTACCGCTTTTGCCTTGGACATCAACGGCAAAATGCGACAGGCCGTCCCCGTGGAAAAAGCCAAGGGGCGCCAGGTTTTCGAAGAAATCGAACGTCGCGGCGTTGACCCCGGCCTGCTGGAAACTACCCAGGGCAATAATTTCAAATTGCGTATTTACCCGATTGCCGCCAAAGGCGTTCGCACGGTGGAGCTGCGTTATTCGGAATCCCTGAAACGCAAGGAAGCGAACTGGCTTTACACCTTGCCGCTGGCATTTGGCGACAACCTGAAAGCATTCGAGCTGAGTGTAAAAACCCATGGCAGCAGTCAGGCGCCCAAAGTGCTGGGCAGCTTTGGTGACTTGGCGTTCAAGCGACAGGCAAAACGTTTTGAAGCGCTTGTTAGCAAAAATAATTATTCGCCGAGCGGCATTTTGTCACTGCAGATTCCGACCGGCAGTACTCCGCAAACCTACACCCAGAGCTTCAACGGCAAGACCTATTTTCTGGCCGAAGTCCCCGTCGCCGGCACGTACCATAAACGTACCCTGCCACGGGTGCTCGGCTTGCTTTGGGATAGCTCGGGCTCCGGCGAAAAACGCAACCACGATCTTGAATTCAGTCTGCTGGATCGTTATTTCAAACAAGCGGAAAATGTCGATGTTCGTCTAATTCGCCTGCGTGACCGCGCCGAAAAATCCGAGACCTTCAAAATCACCAAAGGCGACTGGAGCGTTCTGAAAATGAACCTGGAAAACACCGTTTACGACGGTGCCAGCGCGCTGTCGCAATGGCAGGGTCAAAAAGACATCGGCGAATATTTATTGTTCAGCGATGGTCTGGGCAACTATGACAATGCGGCGTTTCCCAGCCTGCTCGATACGCAACGGCTGCATGCGATCAACGCCGCCGTCAGTGCCGACGCCACGCGTCTTGCGGCGCTGGCCGAACAAAACGGCGGCCGCTATGTTTCCCTGCAAGCCAACTCGCTCGAGCAGGCGGCGAATGCCTTGCTGACCGAAGGCGTGCATCTTGAAAGTCTGGACGGCGAAGGCCTGACCGACATTGAATTTTCCTCGCGTGATCCGCAGGACGGTCTCTTGCGTATCGCCGGGCGCATGCTGAATCCGAAGGCGAAATTGTCGATCCTGCTTTCGGGCAACACGAAGAAAACGACGCTGTCATTACCCATTGATACCGACTCGGCCGAGCACCCTCTGGCCTCCAGTCTTTGGGCGAGCTACCGTCTGCGCGCATTGGATGCCGACCACGAATTAAACCGCGCCGCGATTCGCCGCATCGGCGAAGAATTCGCCATGCCGACACGCGAGACCTCGCTAATCGTGCTGGATACCGTTGCCGATTATGTCCGTTACGAAATTACACCGCCGGATGAATTACGTGCCGAGTATGCGACATTGGTCGACGAACGCGATCAGGAACGCAAACAAAATCGCGATGAACATTTGGCCAGAATCGCGGCCATGTTCGAGGAAAAATATGCCTGGTGGAACAGGGTGTTTCCTAAAGGCAATAAACCACAGCCCAAGGAAGACAAAAGTGTTTCCGTCGCCATGGCAATGGCTCCGCCGCCGCCCAGCGCCTCCGCTCCTGTTATGCAGGAGGCCATTGCTGCGGATGCCGCAGCGGCGTCAGAGCAGCGTAGCAATGAGCAATCCCGCAACATAGATGCCATCGAAGTCACTGGATCACGCATCGGCAATAGCGAGGATGACAATGTCAACGTGAATTCTGGCAGCACCATCATCCTGAAAAAATGGACCTCCGACGCCCCGTATATCGCCCGCATGAAAGCGGCGAGCAGCGGCACGATCTATGCGATTTATCTGGACGAGAAACCCGCCTATCTCAATAGCAGCGCTTTCTTTCTCGATGCCGCCGATATGCTGCTGGAAAAAAACCAGCGTGATCTGGCCTTGCGCGTGCTTTCCAATCTGGCCGAAATGGATCTGGAAAATCGCCAGGTGCTGCGTATTCTCGGTTACCGGCTGATGCAAGCCGGTGCGCCGGAACTCGCGATTCCCGTGTTCGAAAAAGTGCAGCAGCTGGCAGAAGAAGAACCGCAATCTTTCCGCGATCTGGGTCTGGCCTATGCCGCCGCCGGACAAGACCAGAAAGCGATCGAGCAGCTGTACGAAGTCGTGCTGCGTCCCTGGGATAGCCGTTTTGCAGAGATCGAATTAATCGCGCTGGCCGAACTCAACGGCATTATCGCCACCAGCAAGCAGAAACTCGATACCTCGACGATGGATGCACCCCTGTTGAAAAACATGCCGCTGGATTTGCGGGTCATCCTGACCTGGGATGCCGACAACAGCGATATGGATCTTTGGGTCACCGACCCGAATGGCGAGAAGGGTTTTTACGGCAACCAGCTGACCTATCAAGGAGGACGGATGTCGGACGATTTCACCGGCGGCTATGGCCCGGAAGAGTTTTCGCTACGCAAAGCCAAGCCCGGCAAATACAAAATCGAGGCGAATTTCTTCGGCAATCGTCAACAGGTGGTCGCCGGCGCGACTACTTTGCAGGTGTATCTGACCACGGGCTTTGGTACGGCAAAGGCAAAACAGCAAAGCGTCACCCTGCGTTTGAAAGAGTCGAATGAAACGGTGTTTGTCGGCGAGTTTGAAGTAAAGCCGTAACTTTCTGATGCGGTAAAAAAAGCGGGCGAGATGCCCGCTTTTTTACGCCGCCCTACCGGTGCGTTCGCGCGGCCAGACTCAGGTTTTTTTTAGCCACGCCGGTTTTGATTTGGCCGCCTTCTTGTAGATGGCGCAGCTTTCCACGTGCGCACCCGGCAGATAACCGGTACTCATCAAAAACTCGTTGACGATTTCGCCCCCGGTAAACTTGAACGTCTGCTTGAACAATTTCATCCATTCGATTTTTGTTTTTGGATGATGGCCATCCAGCCAGCTTTTGAATGAACCGGCTTCTTTCTGCAATTGCAAAATCATGTTCGCGTTGTGTATGGCGGCATCGACTTTCAGCCGGTTGCGAATGATGCCGGCATCGTTGAGCAATCTTTCCCGGTCTTTTTCCCGATAGGCAGCGACTTTGCGGATATTGAACTGGTGATAGGCCTTTCTGAAATTGTCCTGCTTCATCAGAATCGTGTTCCAGCTCAAACCGGCCTGGTTGATTTCCAGAATTAGCCGCCCGAACAATTCGTTATCGTCTTCGATGGTGTAACCGTAGTCATTGTCATGATAGACGCGGTGCAGGTCGGTTTTATCCCGGCCACGAACAACATCGCAATAGGACTGGTGTTTCTCGATAATCAAGTTATTCATGGCACAGATTGTATCGGCAATATTTTTGGGAAATATAAATAATTTCGTCATCCCCGAATGTTTTTTGTCGGGGATCCAGCGGCTTTAGACTTCAGAGCAACGACACTGGATCCCCGCCTGCGCGGGGACGACGACTTTTCAGGAAATATCCGAGCGCTCTCAATCCCCGGGTCGATGAAGCGTGACCCGGGCTACGTTCAGCGCGTCAAAAAATTCACCAGCCAGTTGGCCAGTTTTCCGTACGGCGGATCGAAAAGTTTCACGCCGCTGAAACGGGATTGGTACATCACCGGCATCGCCTTGCTGAAAGTCAAAAAGCCGGCGTGGCCGTGATATTCACCCATGCCGCTCGGGCCCACGCCACCAATCGGCAACTCATGCTGGCCGAACTGGATCAGGGTATCGTTTACGCAAACACTGCCGGCAACAACGCTGTCGAGCGTCTTCTCGAGTCGTGCACCATCCTTGTCGAATGGATAAAACGCCAAGGGCCGGTCGCGCTGCAAAATATACTCGATTGCCTGCTGATGGCTGTCGTAACTTTTCAGCGGCAACAAGGGCCCGAAAATTTCCTGCTGCATGACGAGCGCATCATCGGGCGGATCAAGCAATACCGTCGACGGCACTATTTCCAATCCTTCCGGAATAGTTTCACCTTCGGGAATGTATTGCTGGATGACCACGCCGCGCTGGCGCGCATCTTCCAACCAGGCACGCAGGCGTGTGGCCTGGCGTGAATTCACCACGGCAGTGGCATCCGGATTGTTGGCAATGGTCGGGTAGCGCTTTTTGACGGCGGCCAGATACAGTTTGGCAAACTCGTCGCGCTTGGCGCGCGGAACGAGAACATAATCCGGAGCTACGCAGGTTTGACCGGCATTGAAACATTTGCCGGTCGCAATGCGCTCGGCAGCATGTTCAAGCGGGTAGTCGGGAGCGATAAGGGCCGGGGATTTTCCGCCAAGCTCCAACGTCACCGGTGTCAGATTCGGCGCGGCGGCGGCCATCACGTGGCGGCCCACGGCAGTCGAGCCGGTAAACAGCAAATGATCAAACGGTAACGCGGTGAATGTCGCGCCGACGTCGGCACCACCCTGCACCACGACGACTTCATCCGCAGAAAAAACTTCACCCAGCATTTTTTCCAGCAATGCCGACAGGCGCGGCGTAAATTCCGACGGCTTGATCATCACGCGATTACCGGCAGCAATGGCGTTCACCAGCGGGATTATCGCCAACTGGAAGGGGTAATTCCAGGGCGCGACAATGCCCACCACGCCCAGCGGCAGGAATCGCAGCTCGCCAGTGGCCGGTTTGAAAGTCAGGCTGATCGGCCGTGATTTCGGCTTCATCCAGCGCTTCAGGTTTTTTTCCGCGTGCCGGATTTCTTCCAGCGTCACCATGATGTCGGCTGCCATGGTTTCGATACGCGAACGCCTTCCGAAATCGGCACTGATCGCCGTGACCACTTCTTCCTTGTAATGCTGCACGGCTTCGCGCAGGCGCTGCAGTGAATACAGACGCTCGCGCTGATCGGGAATATGTTTGAGCTGCGCGGAACGCAAGCGATCAAAATGGGTTCGCAATTCAGTCATGACTATCACGGTGCTTTGGGGGTCTTGGGTATCCATGCCCTAGTTTAACGCCATGACGACCGCTAAACTGTGAAAAATTCATTGGAAAACGAGCATGCGAAATATCAGGGCTTTTCAAGGCGTCAGTCCGGTGCTGGGCGAAGGTACGTATGTCGATGAAGCCGCCACCGTGATCGGCGATGTCGTACTGGGTGACGATGTGTCGATCTGGCCTGGCACGGTCGTGCGCGGCGACGTGAATTACATTCGAATCGGTGCCCGTACCAATGTGCAGGACGGCACCATCATTCATGTCACCCACGATGGTCCGTACGGAAAGCCGGGTGGTTTCGCGACCGTGATCGGTGAAGACGTCACGATCGGCCATGCCGCCGTGATTCATGCCTGCGTGATCGAAGACGCCTGCCTGATCGGCATGGGTGCCACGGTGCTGGATGGCGCCACGATAAAGAAAAACGGTTTCGTCGGCGCAGGTGCCGTTATCCCGCCAGGGAAAACGGTCGAGAGCGGCGAGTTGTGGCTCGGCAATCCAGCCAAATGCGTTCGCCAATTAAGCGAAAAGGAAATCGAACAGCTGTATTACTCGGCCCAGCACTACATTCGCCTGAAAGACAAATATCTCGCGGAATAATTACGGTCCGTAGGGATTTTGCTGGTCGATTTTTTCGGCCCCGGCCGGCTCGCGCGAACATAGTGCGATGATCAGGAAAATCAGGCCTCCGCTATGCAGCAGCAGCGATATAAACCGATACAAGGTATTGATCATCGGCATATTGCCGTGGCCGGAATAATCCTGCGACGACAATAAGCGGTTAATCACGACATAGAACAGCAGATTGGCGAACGCACCCATCAGCAGCAATGAGAATCCAAGCACGCCGGCCTTGCGTGCCTTGCCGGCGGGCAGGCGCTTGTGGACCATCACGATGCCGAAAATGCATATCAACAAGGTCGGCAGCAGAAATACCATCTGGCTCAAGAGCGTGTACAACACTGACGCATCGGACATGGTTGCATTTCCTTTTTGTGTCGTGGTTCGATGCGGGCATTATCCACGAATGCATCAGGGCCGCGTCGACATTTCCAGTTCTTGCAGATAGAACATGGCCTGTTCGCGATTATCACCACACATGCTCTGCACCGGCCGCAATCCCACACAGACCCGAGGACGCTCGGGCAGACCGAATATCTTGCATGAATTGTCTTCATCAAGCTGTACACAGCGGACACCCGCCGGCTTGCCATCGGGCATCCCGGGGATAGGCGATGAAATGGAAGGCGCGATGCAGCAGGCACCGCAGCCAAGGCGACAACTGGGCATGAATGAGAGGGTCTTGAAGCAGCGGATTTGCTACCCGGCATTGTAGGTCAAAAAGCGCATTTCATTGGGCAATCCGGGATATTTCCGCTACCATTCCGGCAATGATTCGGCAGAGCTTCCATGCTAGTACCAACCCGGCAAAATAATTCGCGTGCGACCGCGCGCGCGTCGACGACATACCGATTTATTTTTCTGCCACTCCCACTTTTTTGCGTGCCCGGCATTTTTCACTCTCGCGTGATCACGGCCTGATGCTCGATACCACGCGGGACATCCAGACACCCGAAGGGCTTGCGCTGACGCTGCATCCGGCCGGCCCGGTGCCGCGTGCACTGGCCTGGCTACTCGATTTCGTCATTCGCCTGGCCTGTGTCTTCATGCTCGCCATTCCGCTGGGCGTGCTCGGAGAAGCAGGCTCGGGCATCCTGATGATCTGCATGTTCCTGCTGTACTGGGCTTACCCGATTTTGTTTGAAGTACTGCGCGACGGCCAGACCATCGGCAAGAAAGCCATGGGCCTGAAGGTCGTCAACCAAAACGGCACGCCGATTACCTGGGTCGCCTCGATTGCCCGGAACCTGTTGCGCGTGGCCGACATGTTTCCGTTTTTCTACGGCTTCGGCCTGGCGAGCTGCCTGATCGACCCGCATTCACGCCGTCTCGGTGATTTGGTGGCCGGCAGTCTGGTCATACACGTGGATCGCGTCACCGCCCGGCTGCCGTCACCGCCGGTGCCGGCGGAAACGCTTTCCGTCCTGCTGAAGCGCGAAGAACAGGGCGCGATCGTGAATTTCTCGGAACGCGCCTTGCACATGACGCAGGAACGCCAACGCGAACTGGCCGACATCCTCGGCCCGGTAACGCATTTGCGCGGCGACGACAATGTCAGAAAATTGCTGGGCGTTGCCAACGGCTTGCTGGGGCGAAAATGAAGCAGGAAGATTTTGTCTCGCTGTATAGCGCGGAATGGATTTTGTTCGAGCGCTGGCTGAATACCCGCAGCGACATCCGTGCAAAAAAACGCAAGCCGCTCGCCGGCAACGACATCAGCGACTACGATTTTCCGGTGCGCTATCGTCGACTGTGCCAGCATCTTTCGATAGCGCAGCAGCGCGGCTACAGCCCATTGATCACCGACAAACTCGAAACCTTGATGCAGCGCGGCCACAACGTGCTGTACCGGCCGCCGGCACCGCGCTGGCGTCGCGTGGTGGATTTTTTCCTGATGGAATTCCCCTGCCTGCTGCGGAAAAACCATCGCTATTTCTGGGCTTCATTTCTTTTGTTCTACGTTCCGTTTTTCGGGATGATCATTCTGCTGCACTTTTATCCCGAACTCGTCCACTCGCTGATCGATCCCAAACAGATCAGTGAAATGGAAAAAATGTACGACCCGGCCAGCAAGTTCGATAGTCTCGGCCGCAGCAGCGGCAGCGACTTGCAGATGTTCGGTTTTTATATCTGGAATAACGTCAGCATCGGTTTTCAAACCTTTGCCAGCGGTTTTTTCGTCGGCGTCGGTTCGATCTTTTATTTGCTGTTCAACGGCATTCATATCGGCGCCGTCGCCGGACACCTCACCGTCATCGGTTCTGGCGAAACCTTCTGGCGCTTCGTGGTCGGCCATTCGGGGCCCGAACTCACCGCCATCGTCATTTCCGGTACCGCGGGTTTGCGAATCGGCATGGCAATCGTTGCGCCGGGCCGGAAGCGGCGTGTTGACGCGCTGATCGAAGCCGGCACCGTCGGCGTCAAACTGGCCATGGGTATTTTCGCCATGCTGGTGTTCGCGGCTTTTATCGAAGCCTACTGGTCATCGATTGTGTGGGTGCCCGACGTCGTGAAATACAGCGTCGGCGCCTTGATCTGGTTGCTGATCATCATCTGGCTTTGGCGCGGCGGACGCGGGAGCGACTATGCGGCTTGACGAGATGACCGTGGCACTCCGCGTACGTTCGCCCTGGCAGGCCATGGATCTGGGCCTGCGAATGGTGCGCGCCAACGCACGCGCGATCTGGTTGCCGTATTTTTTATTTGCCGGCAGTGTTTTTATCGTCTGCAATCTGCTCGCCTACGCCATCGATCAGCTCTGGCTGGGCTGGTTTTTGATCTGGTGGCTGAAACCGGTTTTCGAGCGCATCCCCTTGCACGTCCTGTCGCATGTCACGTTCGGAAACCATCCTGCGTTTCGCGACACCCTGCGTGCACCGCTCCAGTGGCGCACGGGCCTGTGGTTGTCCTGGCTGACGTATCGCCGCTTCAGTTTCTGGCGCAGCATGTCGATGCCGATCGATATTCTTGAAGGACTCAATGCCAAGCGGCTGTCGATGCGCCGCTCGGTGTTGATCGGTGCAGTGTCCTCGCAAATGATCGGTCTGGGTTTCATCTGCATGCTGTTTGAAAACGTGCTGATGATTTCCGCCGTCGTGCTGTTCTACATGTTCGTGCCGGTGGATTACCTGAGCAATTCCTTCGAAGCATTCAACGCTTCGTATTTCACCGAGGCCCCCTCGGTCTGGGTCGAGCTGGCATTCAATCTGGTCTACTTCCTCAGTGTCTCCGTGGTTAGCCCGTTCTACGTCGGTGCCGGTTTCGCCACGTATTTGAATCGCCGCACCCAGCTGGAAGCCTGGGATATTGAAATAGCCTTCAAACGCATTGCCTCGCGTCTGCGTCAAACCGGTGCAATGGCATTCGTACTGGCCGCCATGCTGGCCGGTGCGGGATTGACACAGGACGCGCGTGCCGATGAAACAGCGAAAAACACATCGCCGACCGTCCGGGAATTATTCGGCGAGGAGTATCGCAGCGAACCCAAAGCGGTTTCCGATGCCGTGAAAAAAGCCTACCTGGACAAAAATCTTTCGCCGAAGGAAAAATATACCGACTGGGAATTGATCGACAAGCCGAAGATGGATTTGCCGAAAAACCAGAAATGGAACTGGCTTGAAGACATCGTTCGGGCCATGGGCGGCGTGATGGCTTTTCTGGCCGAATACGGTTTATGGCTGTTGCTTGCCATCATCCTGAGCTGGCTGATCTGGAAATCCTCCGACTGGATGCCGTGGCTGAAAGACAAAATGCCGGCGAAACGCGAGCTCGACGAGGTCAGCGAAAAAGAGGTGATCAATCTGGACACCTTGCCAAGCGACTTGAGCAGCGCCGTGCGCCAGTTGTGGACGCAACAACCGCGCGCGGCACTCGCACTACTGTACCGGGGCAGCGTCGAAAAACTTTCCGATCGGCTCGGCGTACCCTTTCCGCCCGGCGCCACGGAAGCCGAATGCATTCGTCGTTCCAGGCGATTGGGGCATGCTGAATCGGAAGCCGTTTTCCAGAAAGTCGTCCGCGCCTGGCAAGCGGCGGCCTACGCGCATCGCTTACCCGATGCCGACCAGTTCGAGTCGCTGCTGGTCGAATGGAGTCATCGCTGGGAGACGCGCTCGTGAAAAAGCCGATCGCGATCATTTCCGTGTTGCTCCTGGTGCTGGCCGGGTTGGGCACCTGGTTTTTTCTGGAAAATTTCAAACGCGTCAGCAAGGAACGTGATTTGCCGGCGCAGGGCGAAGCCCGTTACAACCCGCTTTATGCATTGAAATTGAGTCTGCGCGAACTGGGCCAGAAAGCCGATACGCACGCGCGCCTCGATATCGAAAGCCTGAAACTGCAGGCACACGATACCTTGGTCTTGTATGCACCTCCCAATGGCCTGAGCAATACGCAACTCGATGCATTGCTCGCCTGGGTCGAAGGCGGCGGGCACATCGTGCTCAGTGCACCCAATCCCGAATTCCTGAGCGAAGGCGACACGATTTACACCAAGCTCGGCATCTATCCGGCCGAAAGCGATGACGAATGTCTCGAATTTCTGCCGACCACGGGCAAGAAACCCGACTTTCTTTGCGGCAGTCGTTTTCTCGTCGATGACCTCGAATGGTTTCAGTGGCTGCATGGCGATGAAGAGCTCGGCTACAGTCTGGGCAGAATGTATTGGGGTGACGGCAGCATTACCATCGCCAGCAATCTTCGCTTCATGGGCAACGAACAATTGAAGCGCGCCGGCGCGCGCGAACTGACCTACCAGATGCTCGCCAGCTCGATGGGCAAGGGCAGGTTTCACCTGATTTATTCGACCGACATGTCGCCATTCTGGTTATTGCTGATCAAGCACGGCTGGACCTTGCTGGTACCGCTTCTGTTATTGCTGGGCGCCTGGCTGGTTTACCGAAGCCAGCGTTTCGGCCCGCTGCAGGCATCGCCCAATCAAGACCGCCGCGCCTTGCTCGAACACATCGGCGCCACCGGTGAATACCTGTTCCATCGCCATCTGTCGCACGAGCTGCATCTGGCGGTGCTGGCCCTGTTCAACACCACACTTCGCCGTCGCGACCCGATGACCGCTGCGCTGACCGGCGAAGCGCAAATCGCTGCGCTCGCAGAACGCACCGGCATCGATCCGCAAAAAATCCGCCAGGCATTGAAACCTGGCTCACTGCGTCAAAAAGAAAATTTCTTCCATAGCGTCGCCACCCTTATTCAGTTGAGAAACCAACTATGAACACCGAAGCCACCAACACGCTTTCCGCCATTTCCGGCACCGAACTGACTCGTCGCGTTGCCACCATCCGCAACGAAGTGTCCAAGGCATTTCTGGGACAGCAGGAAGTGCTGGATCAACTCCTGCTCGCCCTGCTGGCTGGCGGCCACGTCCTGATTGAAGGCGTTCCCGGACTCGGCAAAACCCTGCTCGTGCGGGCACTGGCAACAGTAATGGACTGCCAGTTTGCCCGCGTGCAATTCACCCCCGACCTGATGCCGAGCGATGTCAGCGGCCATGCGTTTTACGATCCGAAAACCGAAAGTTTCAAGATTCGTCGCGGCCCGGTATTCACCAATCTGTTGCTGGCCGATGAAATCAACCGCGCGCCGGCAAAAACCCAATCGGCCCTGCTCGAAGTCATGCAGGAACAGCAGGTTACGATCGAAGGCCGCAGTTTTTCCCTGTCGCCGCCATTCATGGCCATCGCCACGCAAAACCCGGTGGAGCAGGAAGGCACATATCCCTTACCGGAAGCACAGCTTGACCGCTTCCTGATGAAAATCCTGCTCGACTACCCGGCCCATGCCGATGAACTGCAAATGGTCGCCTCGGTCAGCAAAGGCAAGAGCGTCAGTGATTTCGACATGTCTAGCCTGCAGAAAATCATTACGCCGGAAGAAATCGTCGCCATGCAAATGGGTACTGCGCTCGTCGAAGTCGATGAAGTGGTGATGGACTATGCCGTCCGCATAGTCCGTGCAACCCGCGAATGGCCCGGCATCAGTCTTGGCGCCGGTCCGCGCGGCAGTCTGGCACTCGTGCGTACCGCGCGTGCACAAGCGGTGCTGGAAGAACGCGATTTCGTCACGCCCGACGATATTCGCAACATCGCGAAACCCGCTCTGCGTCATCGCATTGCGCTCGCTCCAGAATTGCAAATCGAAGGCCAGCGCGTCGATGACGTTCTCAATGCCCTGCTGGTGAAAGTCGAGGCTCCGCGCCGATGAGGCCAGCTAAGCCACTGCTATGGGTGTTGCTGCTTTGGGCATTGATTGGTGGCCTGGTCACCTTTCATGTCCTGCCTATGGCGGCGTGGCTGGCATCGGGCTTGTTCTGTCTGCTGTTGTTTTCGTTCGATGGCCTGGCGCTGCGCGGCATGGCTTCGCCGGAATTGGTGCGTGACATTCCCGCCGTATTGCCGGTCGGCGTCGAACGCGAAGTGGGTCTGCGCCTGCAAACGTTTACCCGCCGAAAACTGCGCTGCGACGTGCATGATTTGCACCCGGGCCATTGGCCGACCTTTGGATTGCCACGTCAAGTCACGCTGACGCCGCATCGCGAATTGGCCATGACGTATCGGATCACGCCGGCGGAACGCGGAAGCTTCGAGTTTTCCGGCTGTCAGTTGCGCCTGTATTCACCGCTGGGTTTTTGGCGACAAGTACGCACCGTACCGCTGAAACAAAACATACGCGCCTTTCCCAACTTTGCCCCTTTGGCGAAGTTCGCACTATTCAGTTCCGAACAAGCATCGCGCGTCGTCGGCGCGCATCTGAAACGTCGCCGCGGCGAAGGCACCGAGTTTCATCAATTACGCGAGTATCGACTCGGCGACAGCATGCGCCAGATCGACTGGAAAGCCACCCAGCGTGCACGCAAATTAATTTCGCGCGACTATCAGGATGAAAAAAACCAGCAGGTTTTATTGTTGATCGATACCGGCCGTCGCATGCTGGCAAAAGACGATGCGCTCTCGCATTTCGATCATGTGCTCAATGCCAGTCTGGTGGTTTCCTATCTGGCTCTGCGACAGGGCGATGCCGTCGGCCTGATGGCCAGTGGCGGTGCGAGTCGCTGGTTGCCGCCGCAACGCGGGCTCGGCACGGTCGACACCCTGCTCGATTGTGTTTACGACTTGCAGGCATCGCCGGTTGCCACCGATTATCTTGCCGCCGCCACGCAATTGAGTTTGCGGCAACCACGCCGCTCCCTGATCATGCTGATCACCAATGTTCGCGACGAAGACATCGAAGACCTGATGGTCGCCGTGCGTCTCCTGCAAAAGCGCCATCTCGTCTGTGTCGCCAGTCTGCGCGAGCAGGCACTCGACACCACGCTGCAAAAACCCGTAGAAAATTTGAACGATGCCATTCTCGCCTCGTCGATGGCCCGCTATCTCGCCGAACGGGCCCGTGCGCACGCTGCCTTGCGAAGCCAGGGCGTTTTCGTGCTCGATGTGACTTGCGCCGAATTGCCCGCAGCATTGGTCGAACGATATCTCGCGGTTAAACGTGATGGTTTATTGTAGGAGGGGCTTTAGTCCCGATGCTTTTCCGGGAACTGCTTCAACGTCAATCAATTCCATAATCCAAATTAGCTCTATTGAACTTTAATTTCACGGGAGTCACCCATGCTTATCGGCCTGCGCACCATCGTCTACCCCGCTCCCGACCTGGCGAAAGCCAAACAATGGTATTCGGAAGTACTCGGCACGCCACCATATTTCGACGAAGCGTTTTACGTCGGTTTTTCGGTCGGCGGATTCGAACTGGGCTTGATCCCCGATGCACAACCCGGCATTGCGGGCGCCCAGGCCATGTGGGGCGTGCAGAATGTAGAAATGGAATTCAAACGACTGATCTCGCTAGGTGCCATCGAACTGGAACCGGTCACCGATGTCGGCGGCGGAATAAAAGTCGCCTCGCTGCAAGACCCTTTCGGCAATCGGCTTGGCATTATCGAAAACCCGCATTTCAATCTGGCAGCAGTGCGATAATCGCCGCTTACACTCGAAGAAACCCAAGGCTCGCATGTCAGAGAATCCTTATCAAACGCCGGATGCCGAAGTTCGAGACCCCGTTTCCGCATTCATCATTCCGGATGAAGTGCTGAAAAAAATCAAAAACGCCTGGATAGCAGCCGTCATTTCCGGATCAATCACGCTCGTCGTCACTTTGTTTGCCATTTTCGGCAAGAGCATTTTAGGATTTTCAGCCTGGGAATTGACGGATGTCGCATTCATTTTCGCGCTTGCATTCGGCATATTCAAGAAAAGCAGAACGTGCGCCGTGCTGATGCTCGTGTATTTCATCATCGCCAAAATACTCATCATGTATGAAACCGGAAAACCTACCGGCATCATCATGGCGCTTATTTTTCTTTACTACTTCGCCATGGGTGTATCGGGCACTTTTGAATACCATAAAATGCTGCGTAGTCAAAAATCATATTGATCGGCCAGACACTGGCATGGCGCCGACTGAAAGCGAGACCGCACCAGGCGGTCTCAACAATGTCATAGCCGGAAAGATTCAATCGCCGTTATGCAGCGCCACAATTTCCCTGCGTAATTCGGCATAAATTGTATCTGTTTCCGGACGCTCGCCGTGCCAGATCGAAAATGCGATTGCCGCCTGTTCGACCAACATGCCAAGACCGTCCAGAACGGTTTCGGCGCCGGCAGCTTTCGCCCAGGAAGTGAAATCGATTGCCGCTTCGCTGTAACTCAAATCGACGGCCAATGTACGCGATGTCGCCAACGAAAACGGCAGATTCAAACCCGTCGTGCCTAACCCGGCAGACGTGGCATTGACAATGAAATCGAAACTGCCCAGTTCGTTCAAATCCTGCCAGTAACGCGAATGCACGCGTTCCGGTTGTCCCATGGCATCGACCAGTGCATCGGCTTTTTCCGGCGTGCGGTTGACCACGTACATTTCATCGATGCCCGCCGCGAGCAAGGCCGGAGCTACACCACGTGCCGCGCCGCCGGCACCGACCAGCAGGGTGCGACGGCCGCGTAAATCGATGCGATGCCGCTCGGTCAGGTCGTGTATCAAGCCGGCGCCGTCGGTATTGTCGCCATCCCAACCGCTATCGGTCCGAATTAGCGTGTTGACGGCTGCAGCAAGTTGCGCGCGTTCGCTGGTTTTTCCGCAAAGTGCAAAGGCGGTCTGCTTGTGCGGCAATGTGATGTTCGCACCACGGCCACCGATCGCATGGAAATTTTTCAGCGCCTCGGGAAAGTTTTCCGGCGTCGCTTCGATCGCCGTGTAGTGAATGGCGATGCCCTGCTGTTTGGCAAACGCCGCATGGATGCGCGGCGACAGACTATGGGCAATGGGGAAACCGAAAACCGCGAAATGCTGTGTCATGTGATGCTCCTAAAGTTCCTGCAGATACCTCGCGGCATCCAATGCAAAATACGTCAACACACCATCGGCACCCGCGCGCTTCATTGCCATCAAAGATTCCAGCACGCAGGCTTTTTCGTCAAGCCAGCCGTTTTGTGCCGCGGCTTTCAGCATCGCGTATTCGCCACTGACCTGGTAGACGAAAGTGGGCACGCCGAAATGGTCTTTGACGCGTCGTACGACATCGAGGTACGGCATGCCGGGTTTGATCATGACCATGTCGGCGCCTTCTTCGAGATCCAGCGCCACTTCGCGCAGGGCTTCATCACTGTTGGCCGGATCCATTTGATAGGTGTACTTGTTGCCCTTGCCCAAAGCGCCGGCGCTGCCGACCGCATCGCGAAACGGCCCGTAAAAACTGGAAGCGTATTTTGCCGAGTAGGCAAGAATCCGCGTATTGATGAAACCTTCTTCCTCGAGTGCTTCGCGAATCGCGCCGATGCGGCCGTCCATCATGTCGCTCGGCGCCACCACGTCGGCACCGGCATAGGCATGCGACAGCGCCTGCGCTACCAGCGCGGCAACGGTTTCATCATTCACGACATAACCGCTTTCATCGATCAGGCCGTCCTGGCCGTGTGTCGTGTAGGGGTCGAGTGCGACATCGGTGATCACGCCCAATTCCGGAAATTCTTTTTTCAGGGCGCGAATCGTGCGCTGTGCCAGACCGTTGTCGTCCCAGGCGGCGGCACCGTCGAGCGATTTCGCATCGGGGGCTGTCACCGGAAACAACACCATCGCCGGAATTTTCAGGGCCACCGCCTGCTCCGCCACTCTCAGGCATTCATCGATCGAAAGTCTCTCGACACCGGGCATCGAACTCACGGCAGCGCGGCCGCTCAGTTCGTGCACGAAGACCGGCAAAATGAAATCGTTGGCAGTCAAGGTGTTTTCGCGCATCAACCGACGGGAAAAATCATCGCGACGCATGCGGCGTGGCCGCTTCATGGGAAAAGTCATACATTGCTCCTTTGCGAACATGATAACGCCGGATACGATAGGCGGATGCACTATTTTCGATCATTCCCCCAAAGCGTGCGAGTCTGCCTGATTTTTCTGGCCGTTTTATCGCTCGCTTGCGTCGTCGGGCCCTGGTGGATCCACTTCGATCCGCATCGCCCGGACTGGAATTTTCTGTCAGCCGCACCTTCATTCGCCAACGGCCACTGGTTTGGCACCGATGCCATCGGTCGCGACATTCTGGCGCGAACACTCGCCGGTGGACGCTTGTCGCTGACCATCGGCGTGCTATCGAGCATCCTGGCGCTTGCCTTGGGCGTCGGCATCGGCGCCATCGCCGGTTATGCCGGCGGCTGGACCGAACGCGTGATCGTTCGCATGCTCGATGTGATGTCGGCACTGCCGTTTTTATTGATCGTCATTTTGCTGCTCAGCCTGTTCGGCCGATCATTGTTTTTGTTGTTGGCTGCGATCGGCGCCTATGTCTGGATTGATCTGGCACGCGTGATGCGCAGCGAAGCCGCGCGTCTGCGCGAAGCACCATTCGTTCTTGCCTCGATTGCCGCCGGCGCGCGTTTCGATCAGGTCCTGCGCTGGCATTTATTACCGAATCTGATGCCGATTGCTTGGGTATATCTGGGCCTGATTTTGCCGCAAGCGATTCTGGTCGAAAGTTTTCTGGGCTTTCTCGGCCTCAGCGTGGATGAACCCTCGGCAAGCTGGGGCAGTCTGCTATATGAAGGCGCGCAGGAAATGGACAGCGCACCATGGTCGCTGATTTTTCCGGCCACGTTTTTGGTAGCCACCCTGGCAAGTTTTCAATTCCTCGGCGATGGCCTGCGTGACTGGCTCGATGTCCGCCGGGAAGATTCACGATGACGACGGTATTCAGCGTCGACAATCTTCAGGTACACCTGAGCAAGCAGGCAGAGCCCCTGCTTGGGCCGATATCCCTGCATTGCGACGAATCCGAATGTCTGGGCCTGGTCGGCGAATCCGGCAGCGGAAAAAGTTTGACTGCACTTTCGCTGCTGGGCTTGCTGCCGCCGGGGTTGCGGGCTAGCGGTCGGTTGCACTTATTCGGCGAAACCATCGTCTTCAATTCAGCACAACATCTCTCCCTGCTCGGACGCGCCATCGCCTGGATGCCACAGGATGCTTCTGCCGCCCTGCATCCATTACGCACCGTCGGCGACCAGCTATGTGAATCAATTCGGGTATTGCAGAAAATTTCCGCCCGCGAGGCAAAAAAAGCCGCGCTTGATCTATTCGCGCAACTCGAACTGCCCGAACCCGGAAAACTGCAGCATCGTTATCCACACCAACTTTCCGGCGGCCAAAGACAGCGCGTATTGATGGCGATTGCACTGGCCGGTAATCCGAAAATACTGATTGCCGACGAACCCACGTCGGCGCTTGACCCACGTCTCGCCAGGGAAGCACTCGAACTGCTCGATTCACTGAGAAAAAAACGCAAACTTGCCATTTTATTGATCAGCCACGACTTGCCGTTGCTCGGTGCCTACGCGCAACGCGTAATGGTTCTGCAGCGCGGTACCGTGGTGGAATCGGGCGACGTGAAGCAAATATTCCGCCACGCCGAACATCCCTATACGCGGGAACTGCTGGCCGCAGAACACTTGCCTGCACCGGCGCCGCACGACATCGGCCACTCGATCCTGCAAGTCAGCGCATTGGACATTCGCTATCCCCGCGCAAGCCAGAATGCCGTGGAACAGGCACAGTTCGATTTGCGGCGCGGCGAATGTCTCGTCATTCTCGGCGAAAGCGGCAGCGGCAAAAGCACGCTCGGCCGCGCCTGCCTGCGCCTACTTCGCGATGGCGTCAGCGGCACGGTGATGCTGGATGGCGAAGACATCCTGCAGGCATCGGGGCCGCGTTTGCGGGCATTGCGCCGTCGCATGGGCGTGGTGTTCCAGGATCCTGCCGCATCGCTGGATCCGCGTAAAAAAATAGTCGACATCATCGGCGAGCCACTGCGCATTCAAACCGACATGACGAGCGCACAACGACGCGTGCGTGCAAGTGAATTATTGCAACAGGTAGGAATGGACAACGGCGCCCTGGAACGATACCGACATCAGTTTTCCGGCGGCCAACAACAGCGTATCGCCATCGCACGCGCATTGGCTATGTCGCCCGACATACTCATTTGCGATGAAGCCGTCTCGGCACTGGATGCGCATCACCGCGCGGCGATCATCGGATTGCTGGGTAACATCATCCAAAATCGCCATCTGGCGATGGTTTTCATCACTCATGACCTGTCATGTGCCAGAGCGCTGGCAGACCACGTTCTGGTCATGGACAAGGGTCGTATCCTCGAGCAAGGCCCCGCCAATAAGATATGGCAGAGTCCGCAACATCCTGTAACGCGTGCGCTCTTGGCCTCCCGCGAGAGTCGCTGACGTTCTTTAAGTCTGTGTTTGCTAGACGAAAAGTGTGCTCTGTGGCAACGTGGCGATAATGGCATTTAGAAATCTCCAGCTAAGTAAACCGGAATCTTTCGACCAAACATTGCTTTGGGCGCAGGACATGTCGTCGCTCGCCAATGCGACGCTGCGCCATTTCGAAAGTCTGGGAGCCCTGCGGGCAAAACTTGTCTGGCATACGGCACTTTCAGAACCCAATAACTGGAAATCGGCACCGGATGTCGAACTGACCGACGAAGAAATACTGCTTATCCGGCAAGCACGGCAACACGGCGGTTATGCCGAACAGCACAATGGCAATGTTTTGCATGTCGCGACCTTGTTGACGGGACAACAGCATCTTTGGGCCTGTCTTTGTGTCGAACTCGATGCCGCCCTGCCAGATGCACGTGCGGATATCGAATGGCAGGAATCCCTTGGCAAATTGGCGCTGCGGAGCCAATCGGTTTTGCAAACCGAACGCCTGCGGGTCGACGTTGACCGTCTGGCCCGGGCAGAACGTCTGCAGCGTTCGCTCTTTGCGATCAGCGACCTGGCAACTTCCGACAAGGAAACCCAGGAAGTGTTACACGACCTGCACCAGATTGTCGGTCGATTGATGTATGCGGAAAATTTTTTCATCGTGCGCTACGACAAGCACGAAGAAACCATGCGCTTCATCTATTTCGTCGATGCACACGACTCGATACAACCCGACCCCGAAGAAAGAATTTACACCCGCGACATTCCCAACAGCGTGACCATGGCGATGTTGCGTTACGGAAAGCCGATTCACGGTCCATCGAATGAAATTATCAAATCACTCGATGTGCCCCGCGATGAAAGCCTCGGTCCGGAAAGCCTCGACTGGCTCGGCGTACCCATGCTGGATCACGGTGAAGCCGTTGGTGGCGTCGTGGTACAAAGCTATGATGCCGAACATTGCTATACCAATGAAGACCAGGCGCTGCTGGCCTACGTCGCCCAACACATCCTGACCGTTTTGCAAAGACGCGAAGCCCAGGAAGAGTTGGAAAAACGCGTCAGCGAACGCACCTCGGAATTACTACAGGAAGTCGCTGTCCGCCAACGCGGCGAACGCCTGCAGCAGGCGCTGTTCCGAATAGCCGAGGTCAGCCAAAGCAGTGCCAGCATGGATTCGTTCTATGCCTCGGTGCATAAAATCGTCGGTGAATTGCTGCACGCCAAGAATTTTTACGTCGCATTTATTTCCGATGACGGAAAAAACCTAGAGTTTCCCTACACGGCGGATGAACGCGATGTCTCAAGGCATAGCCGGCCGCTGGGCAAAGGCCTGACCGAATTCGTGATGCGAACAGGCAAACCTGCCCTGCTCAATCGCCGAGACATCGACGAACTGGAACGCCAGGGTGAAGTGACCGTGCTCGGCACCAAGTCGGTTAGCTGGATGGGTGTTCCCCTGTTCCTGAGCGGACAGGTCAAAGGTGTTATCGCATTGCAAAGCTACACCGAGGATTATCACTACGAAGAGCTCGACAAAGAGCTCGTCAGCTTTGTCGCCGTGCACATCGCCAATGCGCTCGAACGCCGCCTCACCAATGAAAATCTGCGCATCGCCTATGCCGAACTGGAACGTCGTGTCTCCGAACGCACCTATGAGCTTGCCAATGCCAACACCGAATTGCGCGACCAGATACTGGTGCGCGAACGCATCGAACTGAAACTGAAACACGAAACCTTGCACGACGCCCTCACCGGCCTGCCCAATCGAAGCCATTTGTTGAATCGCCTCGGCCGCGCCCTTTCGCAATACCATAGCGATGCCAGCCGATTGTTCGCCGTGCTTTTTCTGGATCTCGACCGCTTTAAAATCGTCAACGACTCGGTCGGCCACCTGGTCGGTGATGAATTGCTGAAAGAAGCCGCCAAGCGCATCGGTACCTGTGTCCGCGAGCCCGATCTGGTCGCCAGACTCGGCGGCGACGAATTTGCCGTCGTGCTCGAAAACATCCAGGGGCAGGAAGACGTCATCATGGTGGCGGACAGGATCATCCGCACGCTTAGCAACCCGATGCGCATCGCCGGCAAGGAATTATTTACCACCGCCAGCATCGGCATCGCTATCGTCGATGCGCGTTATCGCAATCCCGAAGAATTATTGCGCGATGCCGATGTCGCCATGTATCGCGCCAAGGCCAGTGGCCGCAAGCGCCATGCCTTGTTCGACGAAGGCCTGCATGAAATCGCATTGAAAACGCTCGATCTCGAAAACGATTTACGCCGCGCGCTGCATCGCCACGAATTCCAGCCCTTCTATCAGCCGATCGCGCAACTGATCGACGGGAAAGTGATTGGTTTCGAGGCCCTGATGCGATGGAACCATCCCGAGCGAGGCCTGCTGGCACCGGGCGAATTCCTGGGGGTCGCGGAAGAAACCGGCAATCTGGAAGCCATGGATTGGCAAATCTACGAACAAGTGTGCATGGATCTGGGCGCTCTCGTGGTTGGCGGCGCCTATGTCACCTTGAACGTATCGCCGGTGCA
>Ga0208114_1000006_pt1 | contig 56836 bp, 75 predicted proteins | sample LakWasMeta2_LOW4_2_FD_183854 | JGI IMG/M metagenome (GOLD analysis project Ga0208114, IMG submission 183854) | Freshwater sediment methanotrophic microbial communities from Lake Washington under simulated oxygen tension - Sediment Metagenome... | ecosystem: Environmental > Aquatic > Freshwater >... | reverse complement strand
ATTATTTTTATCAGCAACATAATTAGCCGATACTCCTAATTGAAATTTATTATCATCAGATTGATGATTCACATTCAATAATACAGCCGATTTCCCATAAGCAAAATCACCAGGAAAAACCGTTGTTTCGTGATAGTTAGTACCTCTCAATAAAAACTGTGTAGAGGTACTACCGCCCGAAACAGCAGCATCTATACTTCTAGTCAAAGCAGTACCACCTATCAATTCGTTCTGCCAATCCGTATATCGGGTTCTATCCCAAGTGCCGTTAATATCATTGGCATAAGTAGGATATACACTAATACCATCATTGGCAAAAGCTTCTTCTCTAACTTCAATATACTGTTGTGTATTCAATAAATCTAAGGTTCGGGTCACTTTACCTGTACCAGTATAGGAGTTTATAGAAAACTGGGTTTTTCCAACCTTACCTTTCTTAGTAGTAATTAGTACTACACCATTAGCACCACGCGAACCATATATAGCCGTTGCATCGGCATCTTTAAGGATTTCAATACTCTCAACGTCCGATGGATTAATGTTATTCAAAGGATTAATTCCAGCAGCCGGTAAAATAGGTGCTGAAATAGCAGTACTGCCTAGATTATCAGAAGCATAAGGCAAACCATTAACAATGTATAGCGGAGTATTTCCTTCAGTTCTAATACTATTTCTGCCTCGTATCTGGATATCAAATCCTCCCCCAGGTACTCCTGTGGCCTGTGTAATGTTCACACCCGCCATTCGTCCCTGCAAAGTAGCCAACACATTGGTCACGGGTTGTTTTTCAATATCCTTGGAAGTGATTCTGACAATACTTCCTGTCCGTTCTTTTTCCTTTACGGAGTAATAGCCCGCATTTATGGTTACTTCTTGAAGCATTGAAGCATCCTCCTGCATCAGCAAATTTATTGTTTGCCGGCCGTTTACGGCAATTTCTACTGTCTTATAACCGATATAGGAAAAGACTAGGATATCTGTTGGAGAAGTGATGATAGCGTAACTACCGTTTTCATTGGATAGGGAAGAAATGTTTTTCCCTTTTACTGTTATCGTTACTCCGGGTAAAGCCCCATTGCCATCTGTCACGGTTCCCGTTATAGTCTTGTTTTGGGCATAAACTCCTGATATGCAACACAGGAAAAATAAGTAATATAGTTTAGGCAGTTCTATGACTACCCAAGTCTTGAAGAGTGAATATTTATTCATACTTTTGGTTAGGTTTAATGAAACATTAGTTTTGTTAGCTCTGGTCCTCTATTCAACCGCCAAGAAGAGTTAGAGGGCCTTTTTTTGTGCTTTTGCCACGAAGGTGCTAAGCCACGGAGGTTTTGTTTTTTTAGTTCATAGGCATTTGAATTTAAAGGGTTTTTGGATAGGAAAGTATACCGCCGTTGCCTGTTGCAGCCAAACGCTGGCGGTGTCTTTCCAAACTAATTCAATTAACTAATGATGTATTGCGAAACTTAAAAAAGAAGCAGTGCCAAGAATTGAAGAGAGAAACCAATGGGAATAAAAAATGGCATGGAACTCAGCTTACTGCACTAGAGGTATTGGCCATACCTTACCACAAATAAGTGAGCCCACGCCATGGGACGTGAGCATCTTACTTATCATCTCGTGGTAATTTGAAAAGGCCAATTTTCTAGTACGAGATTCAAAGCGAATGCTTCAAATATTTTTATATGAAGAATCGCAAAATTAAATAATTATAAGCAAATATAACAAAATAATTCAAAACGCGTACTTTAGTGCGCATTATTTTTTATTGATTGACTTTCCTTTGTTAGTATGATTGAAGCTAACAATATTATTTGTAAATATATTTATAGAAACTGGATTGAATCATATAAATCACAGCGCTCATTTGCTATAGATCATAACATTGAGGAGAGTATTGTTAGAAAAATTAAAAATACTGCACTAAAAGTAGAAAACACTAATTATAATATTCCAGTAAATACTCTACAGAAGATTTGTGAAGCGAGGAATTTAAAGCTTTCGGAGTTTTTTAAGTTAATAAATAATTAAGATGCCAACGGCATCTTTTTTTGTGCTTTTCAAGTACTTGTCAATTTTGAATATTAACTTGTCAAATCAGGAGTATTAGAATTTAGAATACCTTATTATCGAAATTGCCATTTTATCTTTGAAGGATGGAATGGTATGAGATAATAGGAGTTATTGTGGTTTGGTTTGCTGGATTATGGCTAGGAGGGAAGGTTTATTAGCTTTTGAGGAATAGGCATTATAATGATAGTTGGAGTAGGAGTACAGGAAAGAAGAAATAGAGAGATGCTTTTGAGTGTATTTTTTTTGTGATAATGTGGAAAACCGTAAAGATGATATATTAATTAGGTTTAACTTTGTTTAATTAATTGTAATACTATTAAGGTTCTATCATATTTATAAATAAGTTAATACGCACTTACTTTACAACATAATTCACAGAAAAAGTGGTAATTCCCATCCAACCTTCGCCTACTTTTTCGCCCCGAGTTATGACGTTTATTTCTCTTCCGAAACCAACTGAAATTCCTGTATTCCATTTACCAGATATGGGATATTGATAGCCCACATTTGCCCAAGGTTGCAGCACTACATTGTATGTTGTTCCTGACGTTGGGTTTGAAGTTTGTAATCCATCTTGCCATTCCGTCCACATATTCCAAGTGTCTAAAGTCAGCCCAACAAAAGGTTGTCCTTTTCCCCAAGGAGAAAAATATTTAACCACTCCAAAACTTCCTCCAAAACCTTTGGCTACCTCATCATCATTATAACCACTAAAATCTTGTCGGTTGGCAAAATTTCCACCTATGCGAAAGCGTAATGCCCAGTCTTCTTTAATGAAAATATTTGATGTTATCATTGGCATAAAACCTACCGGATACAATTGTAATTCTGTACCGATTTCTATTTTTTTATCGGTTTTAATTTCTTCGGATTGGGAGTAGGATTGGATAGAAATTAGTAATAATCCAACAAAAAGCAGTTTCTTATAGTTCATAGTAAATAGTAATTTGTGTTTTAAGTTTATTAAAATAGAAAGACACTCCCATTACGGAAGTGTCTTTCATCAAAACAAACTAAATTGAAAAATTATCATTATTTATTGTTTAAGGTACAATTCTTTTACCAAAATTGACTAAAATATGTGGTTCAACAAATCCTACTTGTTCAGCTACTTGGTTTCCATTCTTATCTAAAATCAATAAGGTTGGATAACCTTGAATTCGGTAATTATTTGCTAATTCACTTCCTTCTTTTGTTTCGCCATCTACTGCAATATTAATATAGTTGGCATTGTAATAATCTCCAACTTCTTTGTCTGAAAAAGTATGCTTTTTCAGCATTTTGCACGGACCACACCAAGTGGCATAAATATCTAAAAAGATTGGTTTATTTTCTGTTTTTGCTTTTTCCAATGCTTCTTGAAAAGTTCCTTTAAAAAATTGTATTCCATCTGCTGGGTCTTCTTTGAAATCCACTTTTGGATTTTTAAAACTGTATATCCCAAAGGCAATGAATGCCAATAATCCCATAAATAAGATTGTCTTCATAATTTCTCTATTTTTAATTTATACTAATGCCGGTTCATTTAAAACGCTTGCTTTTTCAATATTCCATTCGCCTTCAATCATTCTATGAACATAACAAGCATCAGCTTGATTAAGTAATTCTGTTCTTTGTTCTTCAGTAATATCGCCTTCAATTGAAATCGCCACATTTACTGTTGTTGAAAGTTTTCCGTTTTCGCCACGTTTTACTACTTGATCTAATTCGGCTTCTACGTTTCCAATTTCCCAACCGTTTCTGCGAGCAATGAAACGAACTGTTGCCACTTTACACATTGCAATACTTGACAGTATTAAATCGGTTGGCGAAAATCCTAAATCGGTTCCTTTGCTGTTAATGGGTTCGTCGCCAACGATGCTGTGTCTTCCGTTACTGATGATGGTTTGGTATCCAGTTGGCAGGTTTTTGAGTTTAATGTTTGTAGCCATAATTGATTATTGTTTTTTGAGTTTAATTTATTTTTATGTTGGTATAGTCGAAGTGGAATTGATTTCCTGACAAGAGGAATACAATTTTCTCATTTTATAAAAAAATCAAAACTATTTGTCAGGACTGAATAATTGTTTCGTCTAAAATAGATAATTGTAGTTTTATATAAATCTGAATGTAATGGAAAAAACATATTATGACCCAGCCGACCTTAAAAAATTTGGCAAAATATCCGAATGGAATGAAGAATTAGGCACTAAATTCTTCGAATATTACGGTAAAGTTTTCGAAGAAGGCAGTTTGACTGCCCGTGAAAAATCATTGATTGCTTTGGCGGTTTCCCACACCATTCAATGTCCCTATTGTATTGATGCTTATACAGGTGATGGCTTGAAACGGGGTATTACTAAAGAGGAAATGATGGAAGCCGTTCACGTTGCAGCAGCTATTCGCAGTGGCGCAACGCTTGTTCACGGTGTTCAAATGATGAACAAATACGACAAATTATCAATGTAGTTTTTATATAAATATGCTTTTAAAATCATTACACGCAAAACACAGCGAACTTTCAAAAACAGAAAGACAATTGGAAATTCTCTCCAACGGAATTTTTAAAGATGGTTCGTTGCTCACTTTTGCCGAGAAAATAAAATCTGTCAATCAGTTTCCGTTGCGTCCGAAAAAGATTGAAATTCTGCAACTCAATTTCGGTTATATGTGCAACCAAGTTTGTGCCCACTGTCACGTTGATGCCGGTCCAGACCGAAAAGAAATTATGACTGTCGAAACAATGCAACAATGTCTGGATGTCATTAAAAATACTGGCGTTCACACGCTTGATTTAACTGGTGGTGCACCCGAAATGAACCCTAATTTTCGTTGGTTTGTTGAAGAAGCATCAAAACTGGGTGTCCAAGATTTTATTGTTCGCTCTAACTTGACCATCATATTGGCCAATAAAAAATACCACGATTTACCAGAGTTTTTCGCCAAACACAATATTCACGTTATCTCATCTTTGCCTTATTACAAAAGAGAAAAAACGGACAAGCAACGTGGCGACGGTGTTTTTGATAAATCTATTAAAGCTTTACAAATGCTAAACGAAGTAGGTTACGGAATGCCAAACAGCAATTTAAAACTCGATTTGGTTTACAATCCTTCTGGTGCATTTTTGCCAATCGATCAAAAAGCTTTGGAACACGATTTTAAAATTGCTTTAAAAGAAGATTTCAATATCGATTTTAATTCCCTTTTTGCGATTACCAATTTGCCAATCAGTCGGTTTCTTGACTATTTGATTACATCTGATAATTACGAAGATTATATGTTTTCGTTAGTGGAAGCATTCAATCCGAAAGCAGTTGCCAATGTGATGTGTACCAATACTATATCGGTAAGTTATGATGGCTGGTTGTACGATTGCGATTTTAACCAAATGTTGGGTTTAAAAGTAGCTGTTTCCGAAAAGCATATTTCGCAATTTAATGAAGCCATTTTGACCAATAGAACCATTTTAATTTCACAACATTGTTACGGATGTACCGCCGGAGCAGGAAGCAGCTGTCAAGGAACTGTTGCCTAAATTATTTAATAAAACCTATTTACATAGAATGAATATTGAAACTATAAAAGAAACCGCAAAATTTTTAATTCAAAAAGGATTTCATTTTCCAGAAATAGGGATTGTTCTCGGAACAGGATTGGGTCAACTGGTCAACCATATCAAAATTGAAAGTGAAGTTGATTATGCAGACATTCCAAACTTCCCAGTTTCGACAGTCGAATTTCATTCAGGTAAATTGATTTTTGGCACATTAGAAAATAAAAAAGTAGTGGTAATGCAAGGCCGTTTTCATTTGTATGAAGGGTATTCATTGCAAGAAATCACATTTCCAATTCGGATTTTAAAAGCATTGGGTATTCAGAAATTATTGTTTTCTAACGCAGCCGGAGCCATAAATTTAGACTTCAAAAGAGGAGATTTGATGTTGATTGAAGACCATATCAATTTGCAAGGCGGTTCGCCATTGGCATTCAAAAATGTTTCTGAATTTGGAGAACGTTTTACCGATATGAGTGAACCCTATGATTTGAGTTTGCGACATTCTATTGTTGAAATTGCTAAAATTCAGAATATTACTTTACACAAAGGAACTTATGCAGCCGTTGTTGGACCACAATTGGAAACCAAGGCAGAATACCGCTACCTTAAAATTATTGGAGCTGATGCCGTAGGAATGAGTACCGTTCCCGAAGTTATTGTTGCTAATCATTTAGGTTTAGCTGCATTAGCTGTTTCGGTTTTGACTGATGAATGCAACCCTGACGATTTGAAACCTGTAAATATTACTGAAATTATTGATTTGGCTGGTCAAGCCGAACCTAAAATGATTACCCTTTTTAAAGAATTACTAAAATTATAATTATGAGCTATTTAGATGCAACAAACGATTTATACAAACAAGCAGCCTTAACTCCTGATGTTGGGTTGTGTTGTACTACAACCCCAATATGGAAATTCCCTGGTCTTGAAATTCCAATCATAATGCAGGAAATGAATTATGGTTGTGGCAGCACGATTTCGGCACAAGATTTAATCAACAATCCAAAGGTTTTGTATGTTGGTGTTGGTGGTGGAATGGAACTGTTGCAATTCTCCTATTTTTCACGTCAAAAAGGAGGTGTAATTGGAGTTGACGTTGTGGATGAAATGCTGGAAGCTTCCCGCAAAAATTTTCTTCTTGCCGAAGAACAAAACGATTGGTTCAAAAGTGAGTTTGTAGAATTGCGAAAAGGCGATGCTTTAAACCTTCCTATTGAAGATGGAAGCATTGATATTGCTGCTCAAAATTGTCTTTTCAATATTTTTAAAGCTGAAGATTTAAAAAAAGCCCTGCAAGAAATGTATCGTGTTCTCAAGCCTCACGGGCGCTTGGTAATGAGTGATCCCACTTGTGAACAACCGATGAATGAAGCTTTACGAAATGATGACCATCTGCGTGCTTTGTGTTTGAGCGGAAGTATTCCGATTGCGGATTATATCAAGGCGTTGACCGATGTAGGTTTTGGAACCATTGAAATTCGTGGTCGTCGTCCTTACCGAATTTTGGATACTGAAAATTATCCAACCGATGAGCTTATTTTTATTGAAAGCATCGAAGTTTGTGCCATAAAAGACCCAATGCCAGCCGATGGTGCTTGTGTATTTACCGGAAAAGCAGCTATTTATTATGGGAATGAAGTTTACCTTGATGATAAAAAAGGACACGTTTTAATGCGAAATCAACCTTTGGCGGTTTGCGATAAAACGGCAGCAGCTTTGGCAAGTCTGAACCGGAATGATATTTTTATTAGCGAAAGTACGTTTCATTATAATGGTGGCGGTTGTTGTTAGAAAACTTTGAAATATAAAAAGTGTGATTGAGAAGTAGCACTTTTATATATCAGTATATTTCCAGAATCCGTTTTAATTCCTTGATTTCTTTTTCAGGGATTTCATAGTCGGGATTTGATTGAAATAATTTTACGGTGTCGTCTGCAAGGTTAATATTCTCTAAAAGTCTAACGTCTTCTCCGTTTGTGGCAAACAATAATTTTTTTGGGTTTACTTTATTGGTTGAAACACAATGTCCAATTTGTTTTTTGCAACGACAATTGTTTTTTGGTTGTGCAATTCCACAATTAGTTTGCATAAAAGCAAAGAGTTGCTCTCTTGCTCTTGACAGCCTTTTTCTAAAAGCTTCAGGTCTAATGTTTTGAATGATTGCTCCTTCAACACTGTTAAAATTGAGAATGTCACCCAAAATATAAGTAGCTCTGCTGTCATTATCCAAACATTGTAACATTCCGTTTGTACAACCTATTTTTATCTCTTGTATCAATAAATTTTGTTCGCCAAGGTTTTCATTAAATCCATTGTTTGCTAAAATTCCGTCTGATAAACTTTCTGATAAAGCATCAAAACTCATTGTTTGAGTTTTGATACCTTTTGATAAATGAGTTAGTAAATAGTTTGTTGCAATACGATAAACCCAGGTAGTAAATGTGCTTTCTCCTTTAAAGTCACTTAAATTTGTGATTATCTTGATAAGTATTTCTTGACTTGCGTCTTTTGCATCCTCAATGTTCCACAACATTTTTATGGCAAGATTGTAAACTAATTTTTCAATGGATTTAATGACATCATTCAGTGCGTTTTTATCTCCACTTGTAGCTTTTGCAACTATTTCATTTATATTATGTTTATTCATTTTATTTTGTGCTAATCATCCAATTTACTATTCCTGTTGCAATTGCATTAGGGTGGTCTTCCTGTAAAAAATGTTTTCCAATTCCAACATTTAGCAAAGTTAAATTTTTAAAATTTTGCTTTGCATACTCAACGGCTGGTTTTCGTGTTATCATTCCGGGTGAAGCATAGAACAACAAAAAAGGTTTTGTTTCGCTCATTTTTTTAAGTCCAATGGCAACTTTATTGATTTCGTCTGCAAAATCGCCTTGTTTTTGGGTTATTCCCTTTTTGGGAAAAGTTGCAGGACCAGGACCGTAAAGCATCACCTTTCTTCTTTCGATGTCATTCTCAAAAGGAGCTAAATACCATTTCATTTCTTCATCTGACAATTTTCTGACAACAGCCATTTTCATCATCATTGCAGGAATTTTATTTTTGGTAACCAACATATTTTCGGCACGTTTCGGATTGCGCATCATTTTAAACATTATTTTTTGCATAAGTGTCAATTGTTTGTACCATAATTCTGTTGGCATAAAGGCGGCTTCAATAAAAACAATTCTTTTTATGTTTTCGGGATTTTCTACTGCATATTTTAGTCCTAATAAAGAGCCAAGGTCATTTACCACAAGTGTTATGTTTTTAAGTTGAAGGCTGTCAATAAATCCTTTTACATATCTGTATTGAGATTGTAAGCTGTAATCTTTGTCGGTTGGAAGTCCTGATTTTCCAAAACCTGCTAAATCAAAAGCAATTGCTCTGCCTTGTGTAGCAACTTGTGGTACAATATTTCTCCATAAATAGGAACTTGTAGGAATGCCGTGAAGAAATAAGATTGGATCGCCTTGTCCTTGTTCATAATAAGAAATTTGTGTACCGTTAACAGGTTGTGTTTTTTCCGCAAAGGGAAAGTCTGACGATACGTTAGTTTCTGGTTTTTGAGCAAATGTGCTCATACTACTGAAAATTGTTAATGCCATAGCGATTTTAATTTTTAAAGATTTCATTTACTTGTTATTTAATTGTCTATAATGATTAGACTAATTAAATATTGCAAGTGTGACTGAAATAATCAAAATAATAGTTTAGGTTATGCAAGGTTTTCAAGAAAGATTTTAAATAAAAAAGTACAACTATCTTGTTGCACTTTTATATTATGAATTGCAAAAATGCAATTTAATTGAGTTCTGCTTTACCAAAACCAACAGTTTCTCGATAGATTTGAGGTGAAATATCTGTATTGGTTTTGAAAACTCTACTGAAATAAAATTCGTCACTGTAACCCAAAGTGAATGCTATTTCTTTTATTGGTTTGCTTGTCATATACAATTCTCGTTTTGCTTCGACTATAATCCTTTCTGTAATTAAATCAGTTAGTGTTTTATTGAAATGCGTTTTGACAATTTTTGCTAAAGCATTTGGCGAAATATTCAATAATGTTGCATACTCACTTGCGGAATGTTTTTCTTTGAAATTATCTTCAATAACACTTTTGAGGTTTCTTAAAATATAAGGTGTTTTGGTATCTGTTATTTTGGGTTCGTCAATTCTTGATTGTGATTTGATACGTGAAGCGGTTACCAAAAATATTTTAAGATACGGTACTAGCAATTCATAATCATTTTCGGTAATATTCTGGAATTCTGATTTTAATTTTTCTAAAACTAATGTAAACGTTTCTCCAGCTTCTTTATCGATGGTGATAAATGGAGGTTGATAGATATTATTAAAAAGAACAGTATCACAATTTGTTTCTTTCGGATTGCGATGAATGCAATAAAAGTCGGAATGAAATTGAATAGCAATACCACTAATTTTTTTATCGGTAGAAACCATAAATGGTTGATATGGTGCAAAAGTGAACATCGTGTTTTCTTCAAAAAGATATTCAGAAAAATCAACTTTTAGCAAGCCGCTCCCTTTGTTTATCCATATTATAGAATAAAAATTATTGCGTTGCAAATAATCAAAATAGCTATTGTCATTAAAAGCAAACATCTTGAAAGCAAGATTACCATCTTGTTGATTTATAAGTGTAAATACATTTTGCTCATTCATAATACAAATATATTAATTTACTTTTTTCGATTTCTTATTTTGGTTACTTGTTCTCCTGCAATGCCCCAATTGTCTGTTTCAACTTCATCAATTATTACAAATGTGGTTGCAGGATTTTTATTTAATACTTTTTGCAATAATGCCGTTACCCCTTCAATAAGCAAAGCTTTTTGTTCGGGAGTAACACCATCTTTTGTGATTTTTATATTTATGTAAGGCATAATCAGAGGTTTAATTTTTTTCTAATAAATGGAGCGACAAAAAGTAAAGAAGGAAATGCCAATATAAATGCAATGAACCAACTGCGTAACCAAATAAAAATAAAGTTGCTGTTAAATCCCGCATTTATTGCCACTAGGGTAAAAGAAATGTAACTCGTTACCACAAGTCCAGTAATTACTGCGAATTTTAAGTTTAATTTATTCATTATTTTAGTAAAGTCTCTTGATAAATTTTTAATAAATCGGGATTGTCTATTGAACCGTGATGGTGTATTTGTTTCCAATCGCCGTTGTGTAAAATGAATATTCTTGTTGTTCTAATGGCTAATGGGATTTCGGTTTCTTCGGTTTTAAAATAACCACGTTCACGACCTGTTGCAAAAAACATAGCATCGGTTTTGTGTATGGTATAATCATAAAATTCGACGTAGACTTGGGCTTTCCCATTGAAAATTTTATTATATCCTGCTTTAATTTCATCCCAACCTCGGCGTATTCCACCAATGGGATTATCCATAGAAATTTCATTTGTATTTAACCACGATTGTTCCATAAGCGGCATACTTCTTTTATTGAAAGCATTGTAAAATAGTGATAATGCTAAACTTTCTGAATTGGATATTTGATCTAAATTTTCTTGCCCGTTTATAGGTTGTGTTTCTGTTGTCATTTTATTATTTTTTACTGTTTTCTAAAGCAATATTTACAGCCTCATTCATATTACCAATCCAAGGAGTTCCGTGACCTGACAACATTGTTACATTGCCAAGTTCCCTTAAAAGGTCTAACGAACGTGTTGCTTCTTTGTAATTGTGGTTTAAGATTGGATTTGTCAATTGCGGTTGTCCCAACTCCCCAGTCAATAAATTTCGGGTTACAATAGTGTCGCCAGAAATTAATACTTTTCTGTCTTCGAGTAACAATACAATTTCTCCGTCAGTATGACCTGGTGTGTGTAGTATTTTTGGTCTTCCCGGCACATCTAATAATTGTCCGTCAACTACGGTTTGCGCTTTAGTTAAATGTGGCAATGTAAATACTCCGTTTACAATTGCTACGCCCAACATTTTTGCTGTGTATGCTCTCCAAACATTAGACAACAAGCCAAACCAAGGCAATTGCAACGGTTTACAAGCCATTTTTGCATCGCCACTATGCACATAAACTTGTGCACCAGTTTCTTTTCTTACTTTCTCGGCAAAACCAATATGATCTGCGTGTGCGTGAGTAAGGATAATTGCCTCTATGTCCTTGCTGGTTTTTCCAAGTAATTCAAGCCCTTTTTTGTAAACACTATAATGTCCGGGAAAACCTGCATCAACTAATGTTAATCTTCCTTCTTCTTCAATTAGGTACCAATTGAATGGACCACAATCAAAATGATGAATACCTTTTGAAATTTCCATAATGATAAAAATTAAATTGCTTGTGCTTCTGGAAAATCGATAGGTACTTTTACTAACGCAAATAAATAATTGGTCATTATTTTGTCTCCAACAGTCATCACAACATCAACTAAATTTTCGGTATTGTAACCTTCGTTGAAGAAGTTTGTTTTAGCATCTTGAGAAGCTTCTCCTTTGTTTTCTACAATCTCTTTTGTTAGTTGTACAAGTGCATTTAATTTGGAATTAAACGAAATATTTGCTCTTCTAATTTCCAAAGTTTGTTCTTCGGTAAAGCCAACCATTTTGCCAACAGCAGTATGTGCCGCTTTGCAATAGTTACAGCCATTTAATTGGCTTACTATTAGGTTTATCACTTCTTTTTCTTTGTTGTTTAAAGAATTTTTACGGTTTTGAAGCATAAGATAATCGCCTAAAGCTGATGGCGAATGAGCGAAAAAAGCATACATATTTGGCACAAAACCAACGGCTTTTTGCAGGTTGTCAAAAAGGGCTTGATTGTTTTCCGAAACGTTTTCTCTTGTAGGAACTATTGTTTTTTGCATTTTAGTTGTTTTTTAAAAGTTTTAAAATAGAAATTAAGTGAAACCATAGTAGTAATACACCTGTGTAGAATACTACATATTGCATATTATGAAAAGGACCAATATCATTCCAAACAGAGAAATTTATACTGGTTACAATTATAAAAATATCAGCTACCCCAACTATATTAGCCAGCCATAATAACTGCTTTTGAAAAGAACTGTTTTTGAGAACAGCAATTGCTGCTATCAAGGCCAGAAATCCCGAGGAAACGTGTAGAAAACCATCCATAATTGAAAACCAAGCCGGAATAACATTTAAAACGCCTTCCATTAAAAATCCTGATGCTACAAAAACTCTCAATCCTTGAACCCATTGAATATCTTCTTGTTTTACATTATCAAATATTTTTTTTAACGAAGAAAAATAAAAGATTATTAACACCAGTGATGCTGCGCCAAGTGTAAAAATGTAGAATGATAATCCGGATGTATCTACCGGAATTAATAATTTGTTACTTAATACATAATGAATTAAAGCAATCCAGATGATGGAAAATAAGCCGAAAATAGTTTTGGTTGTACTTGACGCATTTCCTTTTTTTAGTAGCCCTAAAGTTGCAATTAGAAAAGCAATGTTTACCCCAATTACCCATAACGTTGTGTTTGAATAATAAATTGAATTCATATCTTTTGATTAGTTATGTTTTATGTCATTATTGACAGTACAAACGTACTTTCATACTAATCGTTAAGGAATGGATTATTTATGCTTTTGAATGGATTATTTTTTGCATAAATGCGGATATTTATCATACATACCTCCCACTAAATGACTGAAAATAAGTTTGGGTAGAGCTACAATAATATCAGTTGTCACATAATTACAATTATGGTTTGGTATCCTTTGTTAGCAAATTTGGATAGTTGTAAAAAGAATTATTTAGTTTTTATTTTTATAAATTATGTTTCAAGAAATCCTCTATCGAAACCCACTGTTTTACGATAAAGTTGTGGTGAGACATCTACATTTGTTTTAAAAAAGCGACTGAAATATAGTTCGTCATTATAACCCAATTCGAATGCAATTTCTTTTATTGGTTTTTTTGTTAAATACAGTTCTCGTTTAGCTTCAATAATAATACGTTCAGAAATTAAATCAGTCAAAGTTTTATTGAAAAATTCTTTAGTGATTTTTGCCAAAGCATTTGCGGAAATATTTAATAATGATGAATAATCACTGGCGCTGTGCAAATCTTTATAGTTTTTATCAATTGCAGTTTTTAAATCTTGAATAATGGTTAACTTTTTATTTTTTATTTGAAATGTTTCAATGCTTTTTTGTTGTTCTATTTTTAGTCTTGTAGCCGTAATCAAGAAAACTTTCAGATAGGAAACAAGCATTTCATTTTGTTCAAAATTTTTAGTTTTCATTTCGCCTATAATCTGTTGAATTAGCATTGAGAATATATTACTAGAATTTTCATCTACGTTAACAAAAGGCGATTGATAGATATTATTGAATAAAACTCCGTTGCAAGCAACTTCTTTATTGTGTCTATGAATACAAAAAAAATCGGGATGAAAATTTATCTCAAACCCTTCTAATTCTTCTTTTTCGGATAACATAAAAGGTTGGTATGGATAAAATGCAAATAATGAGTTTGATTCAAAATAAAATTCTGAAAAGTCGGCTTTTAATTGTCCACTCCCTTTTATTACCCAAATTAGTGTATAATAATTGTTGCGTTGTATATGGTCAAAGTTGCTATTATTGTCAAATTTTGAAATTTTGAAAGCCAAATTACCATTTTGTCTGTTTATTAAAGTATGTATTGATTTCTCTAGCATATTTGATAATTAATTAGAGTTTTCTATCTCCTTCTTCTATTTTTAAATCATTGATACTTGCAAATCTTTTGCTCATATAACCATTGCTATCAAATTCCCAATTCTCGTTTCCATAAGACCGAAACCAATTATTGCTTACATCGTGCCATTCGTATTCAAAACGAACTGCAATTTTATTATCTGTAAAGGACCATAATTCTTTTTTGAGTTTATAGTCCAATTCTTTTTCCCATTTAGCAGTTAGAAATTGCTTTACCTCCTCTCGACTATTGATAAATAAATTTCTATTGCGCCATTCTGTATCAATGGTGTACGCCAGTGAAACTTTTTCGGGGTTTTTACTATTCCAAGCATCTTCTGCTATTTGTACTTTTTGCATTGCTGTTTCTAAATTGAATGGCGGTAATGGGTGTCTTTGATTTTCCATAGTTTTTCTATTAAAATAAATTCATAATGTTATCAGTTCCAATGGATCTGTTTGTTGTAAAACCTTCTGCAAATTTTTTGTTGATAGCCCTTCCAAAAATGCTATTTGTAGCTTCAATATGTTTTAGTAATGCATTTGCACCGTTGGGTTGATTGTTATTTGATTGTAAAAATTGTGATTTATATGCTTTTATTGCTTTCATTTTATCTTCAAAGGTATTTGAAATATCAATCACAATATCTGGTTTTATAAATAAATCTTGAATGTAATGATAGACTGTAATTGGGCGATGTGGTAATTGTTGCATTTCATCGATTTCGGTTTTAATTTTTACTAGACCTGAAAGAAATGATGATTCAGAAATTAATTTGGCGGTACTTTCGTGGTCAGGATGTCTATCGTATATTGCAGTTGCTAAAATTATCTTTGGTTGGTATTTTCTTATCATTCTGATAATAGCCAATTTATTTGATTTACTATTATCAATAAAACCGTCTTCCATTTCTAAATTTTCTCTGTATGTTATTCCTAGTATTATTGAAGCATCAATTGTTTCTTTTGATCTAATTTTGGCAGTTCCTGAACTGCCTAATTCCCCTTTTGTTAGATCTATAATTGCTACTTTATATCCTCTTTGTATTTGTGATAAAATAGTGCCACCAATTGCACATTCTACATCATCAGGATGGGAGCCAAAAGCTAGTATGTCTGTCTTGAGATCATTCATAAAATTTTATTTATCAATTTTTTAAATTTTTTCGGTAGCAAAAGCGATGTAGGTAGTAAGTGGTAATTGCTCTAATTTCCCTTTTAGTTTGATAATGATTTGCCCACGATGGTAGGAAGAATGGTTTACTAAATGTGTCAATAAATCTTCGATTGAAATTTTTGATGGTTCACCCGTAAATGGAAAAAAGATGTGTTGTTCTAATTCTTCATCGGTTTTGTTTAAAATGAATTTTTTCCATTCTTCATAATTCACTTGGGATAATTGACTGCAATCTTCCAAATCCAGTTTATCCCATAACTTAAAAGTGGGCTTTTCGTTAAAAATTCTTTTTAACCAGTTATTTGGCGCAATAAGAATGTGTGCCAAAAGTTCGTACACACGTTCTTCGGGAGTATGAGCGTCAGAAATTGCTTGTATGAGCATATTATTTGCCCATAGTTCGTAATCAAGTTGTTTTAAAAAATGTTTTTTTTTCATTTTGATTTAGTTATGAGAGGTATTGTTTGTAAAAAAATATAACCGTAATTATTGCTCCAATTAGTATTATAAAATATCGTAAGGTTTCTTGTTTGATTTGCCTTGTTAGTTTTGCACCATAAAACCCACCAATTAAAGCACCAGCAAGCATAACTAATGTATATTGCCAAATTACGATTCCAGAAAAGATGTATGTGAAAGCCGCAATACCATTGTTGAATGATACTAATATTACTTTGATGCCATTCATTTCATTTAGATTTTTTAAACCAAATAATGAAAATACAGTTAGTATTATCATTCCTAAACCTGCACCAAAATACCCACCGTAAATGCCAATAAAAAACATACAAACAATATGAAAATAATTGGGTTTTACGAGACTAAAATCGTTTATATTGGTTGAGAAATAGTTTCTTAATATGTTGCTGAAAACAAAAAGCAACCAAGTAAATAACAAGAAGAAAGGCACAAAATTGCTAAAAACCTTTGGAGTTGTAATTAGAAATAAATATGCTCCAACGAAACCTCCAAAAGAAATAGCGATAATAAAATACAGAATGAATTTTACGGATAATTTTATATCTTTTTTATAGGCAATGGCACTTGTGATATTTCCAGGCCACAATGCCACGGTACTAATTCCGTTTGCATTTATTGGTGGTATATTACAGAATATTAGTGATGGATAGGATATAAAACCACCACCTCCAGCAACTGCATTTAGAGAGCTACCAACTATGGCTGCCAAAAAAAGAATTATAAAAGTAACTAAATCCATTTTGTGAAATTTTTGATTTGATAAAAAATGTAATTGTCAAACCACGAAAACCCACACGACTAATTTTTTAAATTTTGTCATAGTAGGTTTATGTGGTTTTAATTATTTTTAGAATTATACAGCTAAAAAGTTTCTGATTTTATCTGTTATTTCCTGTTCAAAACTTTCGAGAGCAAAATGTCCCGTGTCAAAAAGATTAAAATCTATGTTTTTTAAATCTTTTTTGTATGCTTCTGCTCCTGCAACCGGAAAAATATAATCGTCCTTTCCGTAAACAATTAGTGTTCTTGGTTGGTGGGTTCTGAAATAAGCTTGCCATTTTGGATATAATTTTACATTATTTTGATAATCATAAAACAATGCCAATTGGATTTCGTTATTTCCTTCTCTTAAGATGTGTCTTAAATCTACTTCCCAGTTGTCTGGAGATACTAATTCTGGTTGAGGTACACCGTGTGTATATTGCCATTGTAAACCTTCTGGACTGTGGAAGCCTTCTAATGGTTTGCCATTTTCAAGCGTTTTGTTGTTCCAATATACTTTAATTGGATCCCAGAAAGTTTCTAATCCTTCTTCATAAGCGCATCCATTTTGGATGATTAGATTTTCGATTTTTTGTGGATTTTCAGAAGCAATTCTAAATCCTACTGGCGCACCGTAGTCCATTAAATACAAACTGAATTTTTTGATGTCTAATTGTTCCAGTAGAGTTTCAATGATGCTTGCAAAGTTCTCGAATGAATAGTCAAAATTTGCAATTGGTGGTTGCTCACTTCTTCCGTAACCGGGATAATCTGGTGCAATAAGATGGTACTTGTCTGATAAGTTGCGCAATAAATTGCGATACATATGAGATGATGTAGGGTAACCGTGTAATAATACTAATACTGGCTTTCCTTTTTGTCCTGCTTCGCGGTAGAAAATATTTATACCGTTTACTTTTGTTGTTAAATGCTTTACTTGACTCATTTTTTTTTATTTAAAATTAATAAAGCAAATGTATAATGCCGATTTTGGGATTATATGGACGATTTATGCTTTTGAATGGATTATTTTTTACATAAACTTGGATATTTATCACACACACCTCCCACTAAATGACTGAAAATAAGTTTGGGTAGCGCTACAATAAAATCGGTTGCAGCATCCCAACCAGCCCGTTTAAATATTCGATATTCGACAGGAATGTTTGGTAATGGCAACATTGTCCATTTTTGTTGTAATGGGTTATTTGTTAGTTTGAATTTTTGGATAGCAGTTTGTAATGATTTAGCATTATTCCAATCTTCTTTGAAAATTACTTTTCCATTAGTGTCAATTATGAAAATCATATTGGGTAATGCACCAAATATTTTGTGTACATTCCCATCAATATCATCTATTATGATGGTGCGATTTTCGATTTTATCTTCCATATTTAATCTATTGGCTAAATTACATTTATCTTCAATGGAACTGTGAGCGTTTATAATTTTGCCCGGATGTGCTTCTCTAACATACAATAACAAAAAATTGAAATCAGGATTTTCTTTTGCGAGTTTGTTCATTGCTTTTCCTTGACCTGCAAACATTCCGCAGGTAATACTTCCGGTTTCGAGAATTATTGGTTTATTGAAATACTCCGAAATAGTTGCATTTTCTCCAGTTAAAGTTAGTATTGAAAAATTAGGTATTGTTTCTCCAACTTTTATTCCAGTAGAATGAATGAGATCATATTCTTTGTTTGCGAATTTTGGGTAGTTGTAAATCATCATTGATTGTATTTTTCTAATTCTTTACTACTTGGTATGGATTGAAGAGGCAAAGCCATAAATTTTTTCATTGCCGAAAACCAATTTGAAAAAGTGCGTTTCTTGTATGGTGAATTGTTTACATAACTTTTTACAATAGTTTCAAAACCATCAGGTTCTTTACCTGTAAGTTCTTTAACAATAGTTGTAGTTCCACCAGCATCAAATTTATTAGCTTGATACTCTTTCATATAATGTCGCACTTGCGAAATGCTAAAAGAATCTAAACTAAAATCTTTAGCAAACATAAAAGCTGCTTTTAAAAACATCCATTCCGGAATATTGATATACCGCACTTTACGACCAACTACCTTTGAAAATATTGCTGCCATTTCTTGGCTTGATAATGATTTTGGACCTGTTGGTCTTAATCGTTTTCCAAAATGCGGTACTGGATTTTTTAATAAAGCTGCAATTACCAAACCTAAATCCTCGTTTGAAATTGCAGGGTTTTTTCCTTTACCGAATGGTAATGGCATTAAACCTAATTGAATAGCAAATTCAGTTACAAAAAAAGTGTTGTCTGCAAAAAATCCAGGAATTAACTGGATAACATTTAAACCCGATTGTTCATATTCTACATACGATGATTTTATGTCATTGGTGTGTATGCTTTTTTGATTGTCAAATTCAGCTAGCCATTGTCCTAGATTCACAATAGCTTCAATGTTGTTTTCTTCGGCACATCGAATGAATAGTTTTGTGTTTTCTAATAAATGGGGAATAAAAGGATGGCAATAGTAAACCCGTTGAACATCTTTCAAAGCATTGCATAAATCTGTATAATCGGTTAAGTTGCCGATGCAAATTTCTGCTCCTAATTTTTCTAATTCCAATGCTTTGGTATTTCTTGAACGCACCAAAATTTTAACGGGATAACCGTCTTTTAATAATTGAGTTGTGGCTTGAAAACCTGTTTTGCCTGTGGCTGATGTGATTAATATTTTTTCTTTCATTTTTATTGAATTAAATGTTTTTGTTAAACAAAAGTTGTCTGATTGATGCCAAATGCGAAAACAAAACCAACGGCACTAAAACCGAAGGAAGAAATACAAATGGAAATTGTAGTATTGCAATATTGGGTTGGTCAAAGGCAAATTGCTGAAAAGCACTTGGCAAGGATAGTATGGCGTTAAATGCAATGTTTAGAAGTAAAGCCAAACAGATAAAATTCCAAACCAGTAAAATTGACTTGTTTAATTTCTTTTTTACAAAGCCAAAATAATAAATGATTGGTGAGGAAATTCCTGAAAATATATCAAAATTTCTGCCTTCAAAAGTCATTAGTTCTGGAATCTCTTTATGAATAAAAAGCCAATACAAAACCAATTCAACTGGAATTCTAATAATGTTAAAAAGGGTAAGCACTTTAATATCTAAATTGTCGATAAAATGTTTTCCTCTTTTTGTGTTGAAACGCACAATGGTCATTATTAAAGGAGGCATAATCAACAAAGCAAATCTTGGCGGAATGGTATTGGCAATTTTATAAAATCCTGTTAGCGATACTACTGTTTGAAAAATTATCCAGATAATAATTGTCGTTAAAAATGATTTTGAGTTGTTTGTGGCTTTATAAAAAATGAATATCGCTAACAAAAGTGTAAGCCCAAAAACCAAATAGATGTAAAAAGGTAAATTGTTCATTGCATAAAATATTTATGATACAAATGAACAAACCGAAAAATAAAAATCACTTGTCATTTGGCAAGAAATTTTATTGTAAATGATTTATATCTTTTCTATGATTTTTCTGACTATGGGGGAAATAAACAACAATGAAGGAACTATTAGAATAAAAGCTTTTGACCAATTGCGAAGCCAAGTAAAAATAAAACTTGATGTAAATCCTATATTAACAAATGCTATTGTGAAAGAGATATAGCTGGTTACTAATAGTCCATACACAATAGCAAATTTCAGGTCTGATTTAGACATTCTACTATTTAATCTAATTTTTGAATAATTGCTTTTGCAACATCACTTGCCGAAGCTGGATTTTGACCTGTAATTATGTTTCCATCTGCAATAACATAACTTTCAAAAGGTTCGGCATTACTATAATTAGCACCTTGATTTATTAAAGCTTCGTCCAATAAAAATGGTATTACTTTCCCTAAATGATGTTTTTTAAATTTTTCTTCCGCCTCTGTAAAACTAGTTACCTTCCTACCATCAAGAAGCAATTTGCCATTAGAAAGTTTTACGTTCAAAAGTGCCACTGGACCGTGACAAACAGCTGCAACAATTTTACCTCTTTCGAACGTTTTTGCAATTATTGATTTCACCAATTGATTATCTACCAAGTCCACCATTGGACCTAATCCACCAGGAAAGAAAATACCATCGTAAGCTTCGATATCAATATTTTCTAGTTTGTGGCTAAAATTTAAACGTTTAAACCCTGGACTGTTTCTAAATAATTTGCTATTGGAATTACTTTCGTCATAACCATCTTCTGGTGGTAAACCACCCAAAATACTGGCAAAGTCAACTGTATATCCTGCTTTGATAAATTTGAAATAAGGGTCAGCCACTTCCGAAAATTCGTATCCTGTTTTGATGTTGCTTATGCCTACTTTGTCAGCACTTGTAATTATAAATAATATGTGTTTCATTTTTTTATTACTTTTTGAAAAGCAAGAGCTTAATCAAATAATTAAGCTCTTGTTTTGATAATTGAATGTTTTAACCCTTACTAATTGTTTCGCCAATTTCTGCATTTGTCATTGCGACTCCTTCAAAATTCCAAGCACCATCCACAGCGTGAACAACATTTACATAAATGTTGTCTTTAGGTTGTTTTCCTTGGGATAAATCGTGAATGATATTAGTGGCTTCTTCAAAAAAACCTTTTTGAACTTTTTCGTCAGTAAAAGCAAACGAAGGCACTTTCCATTCTACCCATGCACCTGAAAATTCTTCTCCACCCGAAAATGTGGCTTCTTTTGGTAAAAGGTGTACAGTAGCAGTGATGTTGCGTTTCATCACTTTGTTGCCAGTTAGTCCGTGCCATTTCAGCATAGCATCTGTAATTTGTGCGACGGCTTTTTTTTCTGTTCCTTTAGGCAAAACGCCTTCTGTTAATGTTAATGTAAGTGGCATAATTATTAATTTTTAAATTGATAACTTAATTGTTAACAACTATGCAAAGTTGGGAAGTTGTAGGAAGTTAAAAGTTGTCATAAGACAACGTTTTAGAGTTTAGCTTTTAATTTGCTTAATGTAGAATTTGTCATTCCTAAATAAGAGGCAACTGATTTGCTCGAAACACGAGTAAGTAATTTTGGTTCGTGTTCTATAACCCAACGTAATTTGTCAATTCCTTCCATTCCAAGGAAACTATAAATTCTCATTTGTGAATGTATAAAAGCAAATTCCATAAATTTGTGATATAAAGTTGCAAATTCTGGAAAATCATTAATTGCTTTAAAAAAAGATTCTCTATCAATAACCAATAATTCTGATGGCTCGTGTGCTACAAGAAAATCTATGGATGGTTTTTGGGTAATAAAACTGGGCAAAGCACTTAAAATATTATCTTCTAATGCAAAGAAACCAGTCACTTCATTTCCCTTTTTATCAATTTCATAAAGGCGTAAACAACCTTTAGCGACAAAATAAAAATGTTTACAGATTTGTCCTTCTTGCTCTAGGATTTCGTGTCGTTTTATTTTTTTGAATTTAAATAATGAAACTATATTTTCAAGATCTTCATCGTTTACAGAAGTATTCTCTTGAATATATTTTTTTAGTTGTATGTATGCTTCTTCCATTTGTTTTATAAAATATCTAATTGATTTTTTTGTTTTTTTGTCAATTTAGAAACCACTAAATCATAGGAGTTATCTATCCATTCAAATATTTTTGCATTTGGAACAGAACTATCAATTGCAACAGCAATCCAATGTTGTTCATTAAAATAAGCGGGTTTTTCAACTGCATTATATTTTTCTTTTAGCTCAAAAATTAATTCGGGGTCACACTTTAAAGCAATTTTGTCAAAAGGTGAAATATAAGTTACTGCAAACATTTTGTCTGCAACTTTAAACACTAAAACATCAGGTAGTTTTGAGAAAGGGAAACCCTCAGTCACCCCTTTTTTACTTATACAGTAGTCTCTAAATAATTCTAAATTCATATTCTAATAGATTTAAAAACACAAAAGTACAATCTTTTTTAGATTGTACTTTTGTTAAATTAAAAAGTGGCTTTAACCTATGTGTTTTTTAATAGCTTTTATTTTGGCTTCACTTGGTTTGCCATTCTCTACATAATATTTAAAATCTTCTGTCATTGTTTTAAACATTTTGTCCATCATTATTTTCATCATTGGTTGCATCATCATTCCCATAAATCCACTAAATTGAATGTCTGCATTTAAAATAAATTTTGACTTGTCATTACCAACCGAAATTACTTGCCAAGTGTGAATTGCCTTTTTTGCCATTGCTGGTAATCCTTGATAAATATCAAACTTTACTAAATGTTCGATTTCTGAATATTGCAATATTTTTTCTTTAATTGCACCCATAGCCGTTTCGCAACCTCTTTCTGAACAAGTTGCACCATTAAATCCTTCACCTTTTGGTTCAGTATGATTTACTGTTGATGCCCATAAATAAATATCTGCAAATCTTGTACCTAAAAGATGCCAAGAATCAGCGACATTCTTGTTAATAATTATTTCTTTTTGTAATATCATTTTATGTTTTTTATATTTTACATTTCAGGGTAAAGTGCATCAAACTTTGCTGGATCAGCTTTCTTTTCACCTGTTTCTAAATAGTGCTTATAATTTAAAACAGTGTTACGAACTGCTTTTAACTTTTTCATTTTATGAGCAATCATTCTCGTTATCATTGCAGGTTTTCCTCTGAAAATGAAAGCATTTCCTAAATAAGTCTTTCCATCATCGCCAACTCGTACAACCCAAGTATTAAAAACTCTTGCAGGAAACCCTTTTGATTTATAAACATCATAAGTGTATTCTTTGCGTTTCACACCTTCTTTAAATTCAATAATTTTTTCATTGATTTCAACAGTTTTGCCTGCAAAATTGATACTGCAAAAACGATCGGCACCTAAACCTTGTTTAATATCACCACTTTGACAATAAGATTCATCAACTGATTTTGCTATTTTACTGATTTCTGTAAATTTGCTTGAAACTTCTGCCCATACTTCGTCAGATGTTTTGTTTACTTCGTATTCGTAATACATTACTCTAAACTTTTTGCCATCAATTATCCTAGTTTTATCATAACCACCATTGGTGGAATTTAGGTTTTGTGCAATTGAATTTGTTACGCTGAATGTTGTTATTACTGTGGTTAAAAAACCTATGATTAACTTTTTCATTTTAAAAATTTATTTTTAATTATTTTTTCTTCCAAATATGACTTGCAAAAGGGACATCAACTTCTGGATTTGTTAAGTTGTTAGCATAGTTAGACATAATTTTCGCACCTATGCCTGCAATAATGCCTAAAACGTGCGATTCTGAATAACCAACAGCAATAAAATCATCGACTTCTTGTTGAGAAACTTTTCCTTTATTTGCCGTTAAGGATTTTGTGAATTTTGCTAATGAATTGAGCTTTAAATCAGGAATTTGTTGTCCGTTGCGAATCGCTTCAATTACTTCTGTTGGAATTTTTGCCATCATTTCTCCAACCCAACTGTGAGCAGCCATACAATATTCGCAATCATTTTCATAGGAAACGACTAAACTAATTACTTGAGTTTCTGCAAATGTAAATCCTGAATTTGCTTTGAAACTGTCGTAAGAATGTCTTTGAGCATCAAGTAATGCTGTGTTGTTTGCCATTTTTACATACATATTAGGCAAAAATGGATTTGCTTTTTTTTGTTTGTTCTAGAATCTCATTTGAGAGTGGAGAAATTTTGATATTCTCTAATTTTAATGTTGCCATTTTTTTATTTTTTTTAATTGTTATTATTTAACAATGCAAAGATGGTAACAGTAAAATTGAAAGACTTTACATTTTAGCTCAATGATTTTACATTTTGGCTCAATCGGTATTCGGTAGGATTTAGATTTGTAGTTTTTTTGAAAGCACGATTAAAATTAGTGATATTGTCAAAACCTGTTTCATAAAAAATATCGGTTATTGACATTGTAGTTGTTTTTAATAACTGTTGTGTTTTTAAAATTTTTTGTTGCTGAAAATATTTGCCTGTGCTTTCTTTATAAATTACTTTGAATTTTCGTTTAAAAGTTGCCAAACTCATATTTGACAGAAAAGCCAAATCTTCTAATTTCATATTGGTATAAAGATTTGATTCTATAATTTTTTTAAAATCATATTCTGATTTTGAAAATAAAGATTGAATAAAATCATTCAGTTTTTCTGCTTGATTTGTCCTAGAAATCAATAGAATTAATTCTTTTATTTTAAGCAAAATAAGTGTATCGTCGGCAATTTTTGGGTTATCAAGAAGATAGTCAATAGAGTCCATAAATGATTTTAGCAATGGCTCACCTGAAATATTATTTACATCAAAACTATTGTCCTTTTTTTGAAAGTCTAATTCAATGGTAAAGATTTGCTTAATTACTTCTGGATAAAAATAAGCGCTAATTGCTACAATTGTATTTTCTTCTTGAATATCTTTTAAAAGCAATTCTTCAAAGAAATAATTACCACATTTTGCCAACATTCCTTCACCTTCTCGAAATGTTAAAACGTTAGTTGGAGTTCTAAATTGAAAAGCACCTTTTGAAAGGAATAAAAAGCAAGCTTCATTTTCGACAAAATGTTTAGGAATTCGTTTGAAATCGGCTGTCATTACCAATTTGTCAAACATTATTTTGTCATTAATCATTAACGTTTTATGTTCAAGTATCATATATTACTTTATAAATTCTCTTCTAATTCTACTCAATGAAGTATCTGTAATGCCTAGGAAAGAAGCAATATGTTTGAGTTGAGCTTGTTGAAATATTTCTTTGTTAGTATTGATTAAGGTTGAATATCTTTCTTCAGCAGTTTGATTAATCAATGCCAAAGTCCGTTGTTTGTATGCCGAAAATTCTTTGACTAACATTGCTCGTCCAAATTCCCTGAATTCCGGTATGGAATGAAAAAGCATATTTAATTTATCGAATGTGATTGAATACCCTTTGCAATCTGTAATCGCTTGAATATTCTCATTTGATGCTGTTCGAGTGAAAAAAGAAGCTGCTTCAAAAACCACTCTGTTTTTGGAATAAAAATAAGTAGTTACTTCATTTCCATTATAATCAAGCGTAAAAGCTCTCATCAATCCTTCTTCCAAAAACAGGTATTGATTACTGACTTTTCCTTCTTTTAGGAAAAAATCATTTCTAGAAATTATCTTTTCATCAAAATGGTTCGCAATTTCAAAAACAATTTCTTTTGAAGCTGGAGAGTTATTTTGTATAAAATTCATGAGTGCTTGTTTGCTCATTAGTTTAGCATTTAAAGTGATCTTATTTACAACAATCTTTCTTCTCTTGAATAGATGGACACGCTACACTACCATAACTGCAATACACACAGCAATCTCCGTCTAGTGGTCGTAAAACCTTTTTGCAGTTTTCGCATTCGTAGAAGAATTGACAAGCATCAGTAGGCATTGTTTCTTCTTTTTTATGCCCACATTCGGGACAGGTTATCGTTGATATTAATTGTGTTTTCATCTTGTTTATTTTTTTGAAGTTATGGTATAACCTGTTTTATTGATTGTATTTTCTAATACTGAAATTGAAGTTTTGCTGTTGTCAAATTTTACAGTTGCATTTCCTTCTTTGCTGTTAGCAGAAATAGTTACAATTCCAGGTAATTTATTCACTTCATTTTCAATATGTTTTTCGCAACTGGCGCAAGTCATTCCACTTACATTGAACTTTACTTCTTGAATATTGTTCGAAGAAACAACTAGTACTTGTTTGTCGGCTTTTGGATAGAAAATGTGTCCATAATAAGGGAACGCCATCATTATAAAGGCAAACACGGTTACAATTCCTAAAAGGGTTTTGGTTTGCATAAAAGGCTTTTTTTCGTATTGGCAATCACATTGTATTTCTTCGGCTGTTCGTGGTTTCAATTTTTGATACCAAGCAAATGCTAAAACCAAAATAGTAATTCCTATTAGATAAGGTCGAAAAGGTTCCATCCACGAAAGGGTAGAAGCTACACCCGAAGCTCCTGAAATAAGGGTTAAAACGGGCGTAATGCAACATAAAGAAGCTGCAACTGCCGATAAGATACTGGCTCCAGCCAATTTTTCTGATTTTTTCATTACTATTTACTTTAAGAATGAGACGTATTCAATTTCTAATCCTGACAATTACTAGTCATTCTTTGATTTTCCCGATAGAGTGGATGTTTAGATAGTATGGCTGTTATAGTGGATGGGTTCATATATCTTTCGCTTTTTTCATCGGCTGTTAAATTTACCGCTCCAAGCCAATTCACTCTTTTGAGATTTTCCCGAACGTTTATACTCCAATCTAAAAGTTGGTAACCTAAACCGTGATTGATGCAATTTAAATCGGTGTTAAATTCAAATTTATCGACTGCTTTTTTAGAGAATATTTCAATAGCTGCTACATTACACATTTTGCCAAATCCTTTGTTTAGGTATTCTGAAATGTGGCATAATTCGTGTCCTAAAACGCCTATTTGGGCATTGTAATTAAGGTTTTTAAATACAATGGCATCGAGATAATTGGTACTTTTTTTACTTATACTTATTATGTATGTTCTTTTTTTAGCGGAACGAAACATACTTACAACTGTAGGTCTGGTGGCTAATGGTGTTTCCCTGTTTTTTAATTTAAATTTTATTTTAATGTCTTTGAGTTCCGGGAAATAGGAAAGTGCAATCAGCATTTGCTTTTCATAATCTGCAATCAAGGTTTTATGGTTTCCAAACTTCGATTTTAAGATTGCAATTTCTTTATTAGTTAGACTGTTTTGATGAAATGTTTTTACAATTTCTTGCGCTTTTAATTCATTGGAAAAAGAAACTATAACAGTGAAACATAAAACTATTTTGAAAATTTTAAGCATAACAAATTATTCTTCTAATATATGGCTTCTTCCACAGGATTATACATTTCAATAATAGTATTTATTATGTCTTGGGCTACTTCTTGTTTACTTTTTAAAGAATATTTGGTTAGTGTTAAATCTCTTTTTAGGATGGTAATTTTGTTTGTATCATAACCAAATCCTTCGTCTTTATTGGGAGAATTTGCCACAATACAATCAAAGTTTTTCTTGTTCAATTTAGTTGCTGTATTATCCAAAACATTGTTAGTTTCTAATGCAAATCCTATTGATTTTTGTTGTTGTGTTTTTACTTTTCCAAATTCATAAGCGATGTCCACATTCTTTACAAACTCTATCGAAATTTCGTTCTCGATTTTCTTGATTTTAATTTCAGAAGTGATTTTTGGAGTATAATCGGCAACAGCAGCACAGAAAATGGTAATATCCACTAGGCTAAAAAGTTTTTGACATTCTTCATACATCTGTTTTCCTGTTTCGACAGCAATGATTTTATCTTTTGGAAAATTAAACGAAATAGAAACGGGACCACTTACCAAATACACATCGGCACCTAAATTGTGCATTGCTTCGGCAATGGCATAACCCATTTTTCCTGTAGATTGGTTTGAAATAAACCGAACCGGATCCAGGTATTCTCTTGTTGGCCCCGCCGTGATTAGTATTTTTTTATTTTGAAGTGTATTTTGCATTGAATTACTTTTTAAAAGATAGTTAGTTTTTTTAAGGTTACGAATAATTTTCTAAATGGGTTTCCCAACTGTATTCGTTAAATGATAGTTTGTAGGCATTGAATTCTAATTCTAAAACTTGTTGCAAAACTTTTTTAATTCCCGATGTTCCTCCAAAATCACCACGATACCAATGTAACAATTTTGAAGTTGCGATGGTTTTATTGTTCATATCGATAGCTGTTTCAGAGACGATAAAAGAGTGCATTGCATCATTTAATTGTTTGTTAAGTTTTTCAAGGGTGTAAAAAGCAATTGGCGGACAGCTTTTTGCACCACAATTCAAGGCAAAATGAATGCGATAATCCATTTTTTGAACTGCTAGACTTTTAATTAATCTTGATGCAAAAGAATTTGGAAAGTAACCCAAACTCCATTTCCATCGGTACTTTCTCAAAATTCCGTGTTCGATATCGTCTAAACTAAATCGAGATTGGGCAATAATGATTATTTTCTTTGTAAAAATAGTTTTCCTGTGCAATTTTTCTCTATTGGCCAGGATTTGGAAATAAGCATTGTAAATGTTTATCCAAAAGGTTTTCTTGGCATCATCCGTTTTTAATTGATGGTACAATTCCATTATGGAAATGCTTCTCAATTTTTGTTCTTCGGTTGAAATATCTTCGTTCAATTTTACGTTGAGCAATAGTTTTCCTGAAAGGGACAGTAAAGAATTCGTGTTTCCCATAACTATTTTATCATTTGTTTGAATTTGGAATGTGACAAAAACTAACAGGGTTTCTGGATTTGGCAAATTCATAACCGTCTTTCCACCATTGAGTCATTTGTTCTGGGTCGAAAATAAGCGGGTTTTCGGTTAGTTGATTGGGTGTATAATAGAAGTTGATGTTAATTTTTTGGTTCATCCCAGCAAGTTTACCAATAATTACATCTTTGGAACTGTTTCTATCAATCATAAACTGAAAAGTTCTAAAGAGCAACGAAAATGGATTTTTGATTATGGGATGCTTTGCAATTTCAACTTCGTTTTCTAAAATAATGACATCTATACCGCAAGCTCCGTTTTCGATGGCACACATAATAGGAATAAAACTGCCAAAACCTCCATCGGCATATTGGCAATTATTTTTGTTGAGCATACTCATAAATGGGGTATAATTGCAGGAAGCCCAAGCCCAATCACAGAAATCATTGTGAGTACAATCGTTAGAATTATAATATTCTATCGTGTTCATAGTGAGATTTGAAACCGCTATAATGACTTTTTTATTTTGTTCTTGCAATTCTTTAAAATCTTCAGGAGTAATGCTTTTTTTAATCAGTTCCCGCAAGTTTTCGCTTTCGCCAAAAGTGGGACATCCCTTTATAAATGTTCTCAATGAATTGAAATGATTGATACTCGTTTGAAAGCCTTTTTTTGTTTTCTTTATTCTAAAGGGGTTGATACTGAAAATATCATCTTGCGTAACCGAAGTATAAATTTGTTTGATTTTGTCAATCTTTCCCAAAGCCAAATGTGGCAACAACAAACTGCCAGTGGAACAGCCCACAAATAATTCGTAGTTATTACAACAATCGTTGATGAGGTATTCTGCTACACCACCAGCAAATGCTCCTTTGCTACCGCCACCGGAAATGATTAGTGCTTTCATTACATTAGTTTAGATGTTTAATGAATTGACGGATAAATGCTGTAATCCTGACGAAGAAATATAAAACTTATTTGTTTTTGTTGAGTATAAATTTTTCGAATTGTTTTTGTCGAATAAAGTAAGCATTCCAAGAGAACCGTATTTTGAAGTGTATCGCCACAAAGAAAATGAGTATTGCAAAAAAGATGAGTATTTTGCCATACTGTTCAGGAACAATTTCTAATCCCACCAAAATGGCATTTAAAACCAACAATCCCAAACTGTTGTACATTAGTAAAATGGAAATGCTTAATCGTTTTAACTGTTTTATTTTGAGTGGTAATATTTCAGAAAATGCTTCGGCATTAGAAAGCAATCGCACATTGATTTCATCGGTTAGACCGAGAGCCATTCTGTTTGCACTAGTTAATATTACTGCTATACTTGGGAGTAAACTTAAATTGAGTTGCCAGGTTTCCATTGGGTTTTATTTAAGAATTGTTATTGTTTTTTGTGGTCTATTTTGCCAATTCTTGAAACTTTTTTTTCTTCTGTTTCCAAAATAATTTTCCAATCTGACCCACTGCCAAAACCAAAAATAATGTGGCAAAAATTGAATTAAGATAGGTACTTATTTCAATTTTATTTTCAACTAAAAAATATTTCCCCGAATGGGCAAAAATCAACATTCCTGCCAAAGTTCCTATCATTGATCCCATAATAAACAAGCTATTATCGTTGCAATGAGGATCTAATTTTTCGGTACGGAATAAGTAAATGTAAATTCCGGACCAATACGGCCATTGAATAAAATTTAAGCTATTCAACAGTAATCCTAAAATAAAAGGAAACTGTGCCAATTGTAGCTGCGATAAACTGAAATTTTTATCATTACCAATGTTAGTGACAAAATACGTCGCAATTCCTGTAAAAAAAGCAATAGTAAAAACATCAATAAACAGTAATAATTTCTTTTGTTCGACCAACCATTTTGCCCCGAAACTCACGGCTTTCAATACAAAAAATTCTATGAAAACAATCCCTGAAATAAAGGAAACCGTTGCCCAATTTCCTTGTTCCAACAAAATTTGCAAACTAATTACATTGATGTAACCCAATGGCAAAGCGCCCATCAGACTGATACCAAATCCTAATGAAAAAGGACTGTTTCTTGGAGCATATTTATCTAATAACTTCATAATTATGAAATAGATTTTAAGTAATTAGTTAGTTTTTTATTGTCGATTACTAATTGTCTGGATTGTTTGATATTCAAATAAGAATGCCCTTTTTGATGATTAAAAGTGCTTATCTTGTATAAAATATCGTAATGTTTTATTATTTCTTTCCAAGCAAAAAAAATGGAATGTTTTGGGTCATAAATATGTGTTGGTTCGCTTCCGGCACCATTAAGTTCAACAATGGAAAAGTTTATACCTTGCTCTAGATCTTCACGAGATTGGAACATAATATCTAATCTTCCGAAGTAAAAATCAGGGATTTGCACACAAATTTCATTGAAGGTTTCGGTTAGTTTTTCATTTATCCAATAACTGACATCGGTAAATTTACTACCCCGAACGTGATTTCCAAAAGGCACTAAATTGAGTGCTTCATCTTTAGGTAAAACTTCCTTTAATTTTTCTCCAAACTTTTGTTTTAATGTGTCTAGTTGCAAGGCAAATCGTGGGTTTTGCTCAATGAGTTCTTGAATGGTGTTTACTCCGTTTCCTTTTACAATCAGAAAATCTTTATATACAATTCCGGTGATTGTGCCTTTATTTTCGTTTGGCATCCTGTAATAAAACAAACCTATTTCTAATGGATAATTGATGTATTCCTGAACCAAGAAATCATAATTGATTGCATTGAAATATTTTTTTAATTCTTTAATAGAATTAATTTTTTCAACTCTCAAACCTTGTAATCCAACATCTGGTTTTATAATAAAAGGGAAATCAATTGTATTATTTTCTATAATTGAAAGTAAATGATCCCAAGATGTATTGGCTTTAAAAAACAATGTGTCAGGATAATATTGTTTTGGAATTAGATCATAAATTTCTTTTTTGCTTTCCAAAGCAAATCCACCATTTACAATTCGGGGATTACTGGCATTAAAAAAACCTAGTGAACGTGCTTTGATACTCAAATAAATCCAATAGAAAAAGATTGGAAAATAGACTACATTCGTGTTCCAATATTCCCAGTTCTGGAGTTTATGAATGCTGTTTTTTAGTTTTCTCAAAACGTTATTTTTTCTATTGTCGTGTTGTTTATTCTATCAATGTAGGTCATTTCTATGGTGTTGTTTTTAAGCAACAATTGCGTTATGCTTACTGTTTTGGTGTCATCCTCACGATTGATGACCAAACCATATTGGGTATTTGTTGCTTGTGTATTGGTATGAAATGAAAGTATTTTATCTGTTGATAACGGATTATTGTATCTGCAAAAATCTTCAAACCATTGTTTTCTCTTGATTCTTTGAATGCGATTATACAAAGTGGCAGATGACCAAATGTGTGGTTTTTTAATCGATTTGTTGATAATATGTTTTTCTACTTCGTCCCATTTTACTTCGGTCAGTATATTGTTTTGAAATATAATAAGCGTAAAAGGTTCTACATCATCCAAATTCATTTCTTGAAAATGCAGTAATGGCTGTTTTGCTTGTATGATTTCCATCAAAATAACTCCTCTACTTTTGCTGTAACTCGGTTTTTTATGATGATTTATGAAAGCGCCGTTAAGCAAAATAATACTCGTTCCATCTTCTTTAGCCACAATCCAGGTTCCGCCTGCTTTTTCGTCTTTTGGATAGAGTAGTTTTACCTTATTTTCTGAATATACTTTTGGGGCAATTGTAGGACGGTAACTTTTCTCATCTCTATTGGACGTTAAAAGAAAACCATTTTGTAACGGAACAAAACTTACTGCGCACATAATTTTCTATGTCTGATTGTAGCAGGAGCCAAGCCAAAAGTTTCATCAATAAAATATAACCGATCTAATTCCAGTAATCCTACTTTTATTAATGCTTGATGGTGAATACTGTGTTCTAAACAATACGCCAATTCTCTAAACAGCGTAGTTTTAATCTGCATTTTTTTGCCCTCTTCTGCACAAAAATTGCCTTCTAAAACATAAGGTTCGTCAACAATATCGAGGGCTAAATTCTCATTGATTTCATCAATAATTTGTACGGTAAAATTTCGGTCGGTTTCAATCAACAGATTTCTTTTTCGATTGTCGTAGTTCACAATTTTTGTGTCTAAACCGAAAAGAACGCATTGATAAAACTCAACAATATGACGAACGTGTTGCCCAATTGATGCTTGTGAAAGCAATATAGAATTGTGGGTATATTGCTCATTGGTAAGTTGGACCAAGACTTTTTTAATTTCATTTAAATTTTCTTGACAATACGTTTTCATTTGTTCATCTTTTAATATTTATATCCTGTTCCACCATTCTCCTCAAGTGCAACACCCAAACCTAAAACGATGCGATTCACAAAATTGAAATAAGCCACAACCAAGGTTGCATCTAAAATTGCAGCATCTGACAACCCAATTTCTCTGAGTTTGTGTATACATTCTGGTTCTTTGAAACCCTCGGGTCTTAATGTTAAATTTTCGGAAAATTGACAAAGTAAAAGTTCTTTTTCAGAGAGTTGAGCTTTCTTGTAATTACTTCTTAAATGCATTATTCGATAGTCATCTTTCCAATAGTTATTCAACGCTTCCGAATGATGTATTTGGCAATATTGGCAATTGTTTGCAACCGATGTTACAACCGCCATCATCTCGCGTTCTGCTCTCGAAAGTTCCGATTTAGAGAACATAATTTCCATATACAAATCGATATGCTTCACGATGCTTTCCGGTCGTAAACTCTGAATTTTATGTACTTCGGCAAGTTGCCCACGTTTTTGAACTAAATCATCGTAGATTTCTTTTAACCTGTCTGTTGCTTCGCTATGTTCGATGGTTTTAATGATTGCCATATCGTAATCTCTTTCATTTCGAATGTATAGACGAAAGTGTTTTAGTTTCCTGACAAGAAGGTTTGAAATTATTTCCATTAAAAAAACCAACACAGAAAATGACTGTATTGGCTTTTAAAATTATGGATTGATTTATGATATTTATTTTTTACTTGTTTTTTCCGAAGCTACTGCCAGTTTTTTTATATAATTTTTTTCGTCTTTATTCCATTCTGTCAACGAATTGAATTGTTTACCTTCGTGAAGTCCGTTAAAGAATAGGTACAATTTACCTCCAACAACTTTATAAGTCAAAGGATTGATTGGAAAATTACCTTTAGCTGCCGCAATTCCCCAAGCACAATATCCGTCGCATTGTGGTAAGTATTTTTCAGGATTTGCTTTGAAGGCTTTTTGATTTTTTGCGGAAGCAAAATAGTAATTGGCACCATTGTATTCAACTGTAAATTTTTCGTTGCCTCTTGTCGCTTTTTCAGGTGTAAAATAGGATACTACATCATAACCGCCAATAGCGAGTTTGTTTTTGTCAACAGGCTCTACTTGAGCAGAAACGAAGTTAGAAATTAAAGCTACAAAAGCCACTAACACGATTGATTTTAAGTTTTTCATTTTTCTTAATTTATATTTTTTTTAATTTATTTTTTCCAAGTTCTGCCTGCGAAGGCTGCATCAACTTCTGGATTTGTAATGTGATTGGAATAATTACTCAATGTTTTAGCTCCAATTCCAGCAATAATGCCTAAAACGTGAACTTCGGTATAACCGGCTGTCAAGAATTCATCGACTTCTGCTTGTGAAACATTGCCACGAGTTGCGGTAAGGGAACGCGTAAGTTTTGATAAAGCTGCTAATTTTGCATCGGGAATTTGTTTTCCGTCACGGATTGCATCTGTTACTTCGGTAGGGACTTTAGTCATCATATCGCCCACAAAACTATGTGCCGCCATACAATATTCGCAGTTGTTTTCATAAGCTACAGAAAGGAAAACTACTTCTTGCTCTACTGGAGAAAATCCTGAATTTGCCCTGAATGTGTTGTAAGCATAAGTGTAAGCATCTAATAATGCAGGATTGTTTCCCATACCTTTATACATATTGGGTACAAATCCTAATCCTTTTTGGGTTTTGTCAAAAAGGTCTTGTGATAGTGGAGAAACTGGATTGTTCTCTAATTTTAAATGTGCCATTTTTTAAGATTTTTAAATTAATTAACTTTGTTGTTATATAACAATGCAAAGATGGCACGAATAGGGAAGAGTGATTTTTGTAATTAGTTCAACTATTTGGGTATTTGGTTCAAACGGAAATTAGTTGGTGTTTGATTTTGATTTTCACTCATAGAAACAGGAAATTAAAGATTTGCTTTTACTATTTTTCTTATTTCGTTTAATCGTTGTTGTGGGAATTCAAAGTTTGGGTTTGTCTGTATAAGTCCTGTTGCAGTTTCAACTTCAGCAATACTTGTAATTAATTCTTTGGAAGCAAAAAGTAAATTGTTTGGATTAACTTGTTTGGTCGCAATTGCATTGTCTACTTTTTTGTGGCAACGGCAAGCGTTTTCAGGATTTACAAGTCCACAATTTTGTCTGGTAAATTCGTTTATTTTAGTTCTTGCTCTTGATAGTCTTTTGCGAAAAGTTTCAGGCGAAATATCTTGTATATATGCACCGTCTGTTGAGTTGAATTCTAAAATTTCGCCAACAACATAAGTAATTCTGCTTTCAGTGTCCAAGCATTGCAACATTCCTGTGGAGCAACCAATTTTAACTTCTTCCACTAACAATTTTTTCTCGGCATTATTTACATTGTAATTATGGTTTAGCCCTTGTGCCAAATCTTTTGCAAAAATATCAAAGTTGAGTTGTTGCCTTTTTTCTTTGTCTAAAAGGTTGAGTAAATAATTAGTAGCAATTCTATAAGTCCAAGTGGTGAAATTACTTTCAAAATTAAAACTGCTCAAGTGAGTTACTATTTTAATTAAAATTTCTTGTGTAGCATCTTTTGCATTTTCTGGGTGAAAAAGTATTTTGATAGAAATGTTGTAAATGTATTTCTGAATACTTTCCAACAAAGCATTAAGGGCCACTTTGTCGCCCTCAACTGCTTTTTTTACTAATGTTTCAATGTCTTTATTTTGCTTCATTGTTTCTGAAAATAAATGCAATTACAATTGCTCCAATTATTGTTGCAAAGCTATCAATAATTCCTGCAAAAAACATTGAAGTTCCGTCTGCAATACTCCAACCGGCTGTAATTAAATGTCCTGCAACATTTACTGCAAGTCCTGTCATTGCTCCTGCAAGTAATCCTTTTTGCAACCAAGTCTTTCCTTTTACTAATGGTGTCAACCATACCATAAAAATTGTCAAAACTAAATAACCAATTAATATGGCTGGAAAATTTAAACCATCTTTTTCTGGGTCTCTGCTTATTCCAATTTTTGCATTTAGGAAAGGTCCAATAATTGTCATTGCTAAAATTGTATTGGCAATGAATGTGGCAATAAAGCCAACAATTGTCGCTATAATTTGCTTTTTCATTTTAAAATTTGTTTTTAAGGATTTCCAATTCTTCTATTAAACCTACAATTCCTGGTTCCCAAGCTTGGTCAGGCATTCCGTCTGCTTGAAAAAGTGTAAACAAATAAGTTACACCTTCTGCATTTCTTAAAAGTCTTGTTGGAATTGGGAAAGAAGCATCGCCAAAAAACAAGTCGATGTTTCCTGTTTGTTTGTCGCCCTTTACTACAAATTTTACTTTGCCCATTGGAGTTAGAGCAAAGTGTTCTCCATTTTCAAGTGTAACGTCTGAAATGAAATTAGTTGACCATTCTTTGTAAAGCAATGGATTTGTCAGGTAGTCAAATACCTTGTCGTATGAAGCACCAATGCTCACATACCTTGTTGTTGTGTTTTGTAATTTTACCATTTGTCTAAATTTTTAAATTATGTTGATTAGACAGAAATGGTTGTCAAGGTGTGACCGAAAGTTTAAAATATTTTTATATCATAACTATTTGGGTATTTGGCTCAAATTTATTTTATAGAAACCAAAAAACACAACCAGTTTTGATTGTGTTTTTTGAAAGCTGAAAAATTTTGCTTTAGGATTTTTTCATCCCTTCTACTTTACTATTGCTTTAATGAATATCCATTTTCTACCATTAATTTTGCGCCAATTTCATAGATCATTTTATTTCCTTTTATGCCGTGTCCATCTACAATTCTATTTGCAAAATTGAATAATGAACATACAGCAATTGCATCACTCAACGCTTGCTCACTCCAACCATTGTTAAATACTTTTTGAGCATCATCGTTAATAATTTTGCTTGGTGATTGTGTTAGCTTTTTTACAAAATGAAATATAGATTTAAGTTTATTATTTGTTTCTGAATTGTCAATATCAGTTAATAAACTTTCCAGTAAACTATCATCAACACCAAATTGAGTTGCTATCAATTTATGAGAATTGTAACAATAACTACAATCGTTTAAACCCGATACAAATGCGGCTATAAGCTCTCTTTCGGAAATAGATAATTCAGATTCGCCACGCATTACATTTTCTGTAAGTGCCATAAAATGTTGATATCTAGTCATATCTCTAATGACAATATCTTTTAAACTTGATTGTTCGTTTAAGTACGAGAATAATTCCATAATGTTCCTTTTTTTTATTAATGATTTTTATAATTGTTTCAAGGCAAAAGTAAACTGCTTATTAAAATCTCAATAATCAAATCGGCTCAATAAATACTTAAATTAGTTCAATCGATATTCAGTAGGTGTTTTCCCAAAGAGAAGCTTAAATGCTCGGTTGAAATTTGATACTGTTTCAAAACCACAATCATAGGCAATCTCGGCAATGGGTTTTGATTTTATTTGCAGTAGTTGTGTTGCTTTTTCTAACTTCTTTATTGAAATATATTTTGCGGGTGTTTCTTTGTAAAGTTCCAAAAATTTTCTTTTAAAAGTCGCTAAACTACAATTGCAAAGTTTTGCAAAATCTTCAAGAGTCAAATCTGAATAGATATTTTTTTGGATTATTTCGTTAAAACCATATTCGTGAGGTTCAAACAAAGAGGAAACGAAAGTATTTATAGAATTTGCATTTTCGCTTTTACATAAAATCAATAAAAGTTCTTTTAGTTTATGCAGAATTATATTTTCATCAGCTATACTTGGATTGTCAAGCAAAAAATCTACGCTTTCAATAAATGATTTCATTAAAGGTTGAACATTTACTTTAACTACATCAAAATTGTTTTGAAAATTTTTAATTGATAAATCAGTTTCAAAAAAGCTTTTTACCATTTCTGGATAAAAATATGCTCCAATTCCCGAAAATTTATCTTCCTTGCTATTTTCATTTTGAGGAATTTGTTCTATAAAATAATTGCCACATTTTGCCAATAAAGCTTCATTTTTATTGTATGTTAATAAAGTTGTTGGTGAACGAAACTGGAATGAACCTTCTGTTACAAACAAAAAACAAGCTTCGTCTTCCAAATAAAATTTAGGAACACGCTTAAAATTATTCATCATAACTGCTTTTTTAAAAACAATTTTACCATTATGAATTAAAGTTTTTTGTTCGATTGTCATATTTGCTTTATATCAGGTTCTACTGAATTTTAAAAATCTCTTATTTGGTTATTTGGTTCAAGCGGAAATTAGTTGGCGTTTGATTGTATTTTTCGTGGAAGAGTGTAGAGAAATTAGCCAAATCATTGAAGCCACAATCGAAAGCAATGTCTGTAATCCGTTCATCAGAAATCAATAATAGTTCGGCTGCTTTTTCTAATTTTTTATTTCGGATGTAATTGGCAGGCGTGTCATTATAATTTTTTTTGAATTCTCTTTTGAAGGAGGAAAGACTTAAATTAGTCATTTGCGCTAATTCTTCTATAGAGATATGTTGATAAAAAAAGCTTTCTATAACTTGTTTGAATGTGAAACTCGTTGGTGAAAAAAGTTGGGATAAAATTTGTTGAATAACCGGAGCGTTCTTGGTTTGACACAATAAGAGAATGATTTCTTTTAATTTGATGACCAACAAATCTTCATTGATGAGTGTGGGATTATCAAAATAAAACAATAAACTTTCAATGTATTTTTGAATTAGAAAATCATTGTTAATTTGAGTTAATTCAAGTTCTAAATCGGGTTCTTTAGCTGGTTTTTGAAAAATCTTAGGCAAATCAGTATCGTATATCTTTTTCAATATTTCTGGATGAAAATGCACAATAACAATCTGATTATTTTTAGAAAGTGTACTGCTTTTCATTTGACTGAAATAGTTGCCGCATTTAAGCAAAACCGCTTCGTTTACTGGAATTGAGACACTTTGTAGTTGTGTTTTGTAGTCAATTTGTCCTTCGAGCATATACAGAAAACAAGCCTCATTAGGCATAGGATTTGGAATTTTGAATGGTGCTTCAATAGTCATTTTTTCAAAAATTATTTTTCCGAATAGCTGGTATTGTTTTCTTTCTGTAATCATTTCAATAGTATTAAAAATTAAAAAACTACATTTCCATTATTTTGTCAAGGACAAAAAACAGAAATATAGTTTTGAGACAAAAAAGGAATTAATAATTTGCTTCTACCGTAACTTCAACTGTTTTAGCAATATTAGTTGATGGTTTTCCGCTTTTGAATGCCACTTTATAATCCGCTAAAGTGATATTAAATTTAGAGGCCAGACTAATTTTACCTCCTTTTACAATAATTGTAGCTTTTTCTTTTACAGGGTTTGTAACTCCGTTTATGGTTAGATCGCCCACAACTTCAGCTGTGTATGAACCGTCTTTTTTAAAATTAACTTTGTCAAGATTAGCAATTTTTCCTGTTAGTTTTGCCTTTGGATTTGTTTTAGTGTCCAAAAACTTTTTACTGTTAAAGTGTTCTTGCATTAATGCCTTTTCAAACTCAAAACTTTGCATCGGTACCGAGAAAACAACGTCTCCATTGCTAGGGTCAATTGCACCTACAGCAGCGTAATTGTTAGCTTCAATGTTTTCGGCTGGCGTTGTAGAGAAGAATTTAAAATGTGTTTTTGTAGTCGCTTGTTTTTGGGCTAAGGCTGTTAGTGAAATGGTTACTAAAGCGACGATTGTTAAGAATGATTTTTTCATTTTAATTTTTGTTTACTTGTTTTTACTTATTTATTTGGACACGATGTCACTTTTATCTATTGTTACGTTTTCATACATTTCTAAATCTTTGTCATACGTTGCACCAGAACGAATAACCCCTTTCACGGTAATTTCGTCACCTACTTTTATGTTTTGGGTATGAGAATTAGTTTCTTTGGTAAACGTAGCGTTAACACCAGCTTTGTCAGTAGCTGCTTTGAGTAGTATTACTTTTTGATGGTTGAAGTCTTCCGATATTTGAGCAACAGTTCCTGTAATTTCTAAAACTTTGGAGTTGCCTTCCTCGTCCAGGTATTTGTCGTTTGCTTTTTTGGCATCGGTGAGATATTCATTTACGATTTCGCTTGCTTTGTAGCTAAAGTCAGTTTTGGTGGACTGAACATCTCTGGCAGGTTTGTTGAACATATAAAGTGCCACTGCCACTGCGATTAAAATTCCTACTCCTAAAAGTATCAGTAGGGTTTTGAAGTTTTTCTTTTTAATTGTCATTTCAGTTTATTTTAAAATTTGTTTAACTGAATGAATAGACAACCGTTTATTTAATTCCTGACAAAATTTTTGTTTTTTTTTAATCAAGGATACTCAGAATTTTTGCATAAAAAAATCCGCTAAAAAAATTCACAGTTTCCATTTTTAACTGTCTAATATAATGTGGCCAAAAAGAATAAAACTCATTATTTTATTTCTCCAAAATCCCAAAAGCACATATTCTCATTAAGAATTCGAACACCTCTAAAACCTAGCTTTTTTCGTAAGTTCTAAATGGATAATTTATTGCTATTTATTCGGGTAATTTTCAACATTTTATTTCCGCCTTTTTGAAACTCATAATCAACATTTACTATTTCTATTTTAAAGTTAGGGTCAAAATGTTCAATTATGCCTTCTAAAACTTCTGATTTTATTGCATTCAAGTTAAGCAAAGGAAATATTCTTATCTCTTTGCATATTCGTAGCATTTCAGTAATTGATTTGATATGAAAATCTAATCCAAGTTGCGAATATAAAATTAGAAAATGGGAACTTAATCCTAAATCAAATTCTAAATCTTTATATATCGTTTTGTTAGGTAATTCATTGTATAAATATCTACCTTTTTTTTTGCCTAATTCAAAATCATTTATGAATTTGGTCATAGCTTCCATACGAATTTGTTCTAAATCATCAATGTTCTTGATGTTTTTCCAAACGAAATTATCTTGATTAATTTTTGTTTGTTCAAGAACTATCTTCTTTGTTGCAGCAATTCTATTTTTCAACTCTTCTTTGCTAAACTGGTAAATAGGGTCTATAGATACAACACTTCTGTTTAATTTTGTCATTTCAGCATTAAAACTAGCTGGACCATCTCCAAAACTTATAATACTATTATTGAAATCGGAATTAGTCAGCTTGAATATTTTTGTGTATTCTTCCAAATTTCGTCCCCAAGGGACTACATTATCTAGTGTAAATGCCATTTATTAAGATTATTTAATTCCGCCAAATGCGCCAAAACACATATTTTTATGAAGTATTTCCACTTGGCTAAAACCTACTTTTTTCATAAGGTCTAATTGGTAATTCATTGACCTTGGCGAATCTTCTTTTGCCACATAGTCCAACACTTTGTTGCGATATTCTTTTCCTCCCAATTCTTCCAAATAGTCGCCATATCTTTCCCAAGTGTAATTGTTCAATAATTCCGTGTCTTGTGTTATCAAGTCTGAAATCATTAAACAACCACCCGGTTTGAGTAAGCTATAAAGTTTACTAAATGTTGTTTCCCAATCTTGGTCATCTCGCAAATGGTGTAAAACTGCACCAGCCAAAATAATGTCATAATTGCTTTCTTCTAAACTCACTTCTCTAATGTCTCCCTGTAAAATTTCCACATTTTTGTTTGTCATTTTCGACACTCTTTCAAATGCTTTGTCCAACATTGGTTTACTCAAATCTACTAAAGTGCAGTTTAAGTTTGGAATTTTTGAAAGCATCATTAAGGAGTAGTTTCCTGCACCACACCCAATATCCAACAAGTTTTCAGCATTAGGAGCAATTCTTTTGGAAGCTTCCGTGATGAGTTCTAATGAAATTTTGGCGTCAATTGTGGAAAGTTGTCCTGTGTCTAGATTTGAAAATCGTTCTACATCATTGTCAAAACGTTCCTTAATTTCTTCTACTGTTGATTTTTTCATTTGTTGTATTGTTTTGATGCCATTTATTTTTGGGAAACATTTTTCAATATTGATGTTTCAATTTAGAAATTACTTAAAATAATCCACCTGAAACGGCAATATTTTCACCTGTTATCCAAGCGGATTCTTCTGATGCCAAAAAGACCACCACTTTTGCAATGTCTGCCGGTTGACCGGTACGTCCAAGAGAAGTATTTGTATTCATATATTTTTCGTTATCACTTCCAATGGCTCCAATCTTATGTGTACCTTCTGTTTCTACCAAGCCTGGGAGAATCGAATTTACACGAATATTTCTTGAACCTAACTCTTTTGAAAGCACACCGGTAATTGAATTTACGGCACTTTTTGTAGCAGAATACACTACAGAAAAAGGTGTTGATTTTGTACTTGCAATAGAGCTGATATTTATGATATTTCCGCCATTGTCTCCAAAATATTTTAGGGCTTCCTGAATTGTAAGAATCGGACCAAGAACATTTGTATTGAATTCACGATGAAATTCTTCTTCTGTAACCGTTTCGATGGGTTCAAACTTATAAACTCCGGCGTTGTTCACCAAAACATCTAAAGTGCCAAAAACCGTTTTCGTTTTTTCGAAAAGACTTTTTACGTCACAAGCTTTTGACATATCTCCTTGAATAGCGATTGCAATCCCACCATTTTTAATAATGGCTTCTGCCACAGCTTCTCCACCTTGTTTATCGGAAGAATAGTTTACTACAACTTTTGCACCATTTTTCGCCATAGCTTTGGCAATTTTAGCACCAATGCCTTTTGATGCTCCTGTAACGATTGTTACTTTGTCTTTTAATTTGTTCATTTTTCTAATTTTATTAATGAGCGACAAAATTAGATTTATGAAAAATGGAATTGTTTGCCATAAGGCAAAAAATCATTTTTTTGCTTTTATTCGGCTTAATGTATATTGGGTTATACCAAGAAATGAGGCAATATGACTTTGAGGAATTCTTTGAATTATAGACGGTTGACGTTTTATTAATTTATTGTATTTGGTTAGGGCATCATCTACAAGCATTTCACTTTTCATATTGTACTTTTCAAGTAAAGCTTTTTCTTTTAATTGGCTTATAATTTTCGAAAAATTGGGAATTTTATTTTCAAAAAGATCAAAGGTATCATTTGTCATTGTAATAACAGTACATTCCGTTAATGCTTCTATGTATTCCTCTGAAGGTGTTTTATTTGTAAAACTTTCTAAATTAACGGCAAAATGTCCTTCATTTGTAAAATACTGAATAAATTCATTTCCTTTAGAATCGGTTCTTACAACCCTAAACACACCATTTAAAACAAAGCCAAGTTTTTTACAGATTTTTCCTTGTTCACAATATTTTTCTCCTTTTTTAATGGATTCCAAATACAAATGTTGTTTCATTAAAAGCTGGTCGGCTTCTGAAATAGGCAATATTGAATTGAAAAGGGCTATTAAGCTGTTCATTTATTGTGATTATTAATTACAAATTAAGTTGTTTCTCAAATGAATTTATAAAGTGGGTAATATTTTTCATTGTTTCATCATCTGTAATAATGCCATCGTTATTCACTTTTCCTCTTACTCCTTGAATTAAAAGTTCAGTTTCGTTGGTGAATTTTGCTTCAACAGTTTTCATTATTAACGCTAATTCTTCTTGGGCTTTTACCCCCGAAGCCGATGCAGTAATAAGTCCAACGTGCTTTTTTGAAAACAGCGTTGTGGAAACACACCATTCAAAAGCATTTTTCAAACTTCCGGGCAAACTAAAAATATATTCAGGAGTACAAATTAGGATTCCATCTGCTTCTGCAATTTCATTTCTAAAAGCAGTTATTATTTTCGGTGGATTTTCTGTATCAAGGTCAGGATTAAAATGTGGAATTTCAGACAAACCTTCAAATATTTTAATCTCAAATTTCTCTTTTGTCATTTCAGAAATCAACTTAAGAATTTTAAAATTACTGGAATTGTTTCGAGTGCTTCCCGAGATTGCAAATATTTTTTTCTTTTGGGACATTTGGAACTTTTGATTATTTATTTAAAAAAAAACAAAAAACACCGCAATTTCTTGCAATGTTTCTGTTGGAATTAATAATTTAAAAAAAAGAAAGTATTTAAGATTTATTTATTTCCTCCAAAATTTTATTCTTTCTTTCTTCGGGTAATTTTACATTGGTTTTGGACTTACCGGTAAACCATTTGCCAATGATGCTATCTATTAATTTAGATTGGTGTTCGTAAGCAGTACAGGTTTTACACATTGATTTGTGTACTTGTAATTGCATTTTTTCTTTCGCGGTTAATGGTGTAAATAGCTGTTTGTCTATCAACTCTGTTGTTTTCTTGCAAGAGTTTACCATCATATTCATTATTTTTTGCATTAGCATTTCTTTAAAATTTTAAAGGTTTATTACAACCATTTCATTTCTAAACATTTTTTTAAGAGTAGTTTTGCTCTATGTACAATCTGCCAATAATTAGACACGGTAATTTCTAATTCCTGACAAATTTCGTCTGCATTTTTATCTGTTAAATATTTGGAAGTCACGGCAAATTTCCATTTTTGTGGTAAATCTTCCATACAGTCCTGCATTACGTTGTTGAATTCCGGATTGTCCAGTAATTCTTCTTCCTGATCCCAAATAGGATTAATTTCATTATTCTTCCAATTTTCGGTTTCATTGAACAAACCATCTGAAAGTTCGTAACCACTGTTTTCAGAGATACTAAAGGTTTGTTTCGTGGTTTTGGCACTCAAACGATAATGATCAATGACTTTATTATTCAAAATAGAAAATAACCAGGTTTTAGGTTGGCTCTTCCCTTGAAAAGTATCTATTTTATGAAATGCTGCCAAAAAGGTTTCCTGTACCAAATCTTCGGCAGTTTCCTTTGATGAGGTCTTATATAATGCCCAAGAAAAAAGCTCGTCGCTAAACTGATTGACCCAATTTTCGAATGTTTTTTTTGAATTTTCTTTGATAACTTCCATAAATCCTGTTGTCTGTTATTTTACAAGTCCAAAGATACTAATTTTTTTAGACCTCAAAAAGTACTTGTCCTCGTATAATAGAAACAGAATTGCAAAACTATATTCTAATCCAATTAGCCAAAAATTCTCTTTGAACTCGGGATTAGAGTAGGCACTATAACTCAAAATTACCGTCAAACTCCAAACTATTGGATACTCGAATTTTGTAAAAACTGCCATCAAAACCAAGTTAATAACATACCAAGGATGAACGGTTGTGGAAGTGAAAAAATAGATACTTAAAACGAGCAGAAAGCTTTGAAATAAATCCAGCGTAGTTTTGTTGTTTCCTTTGAGCGCTTGATAAATAATATAAACAACAATTAATATTGGAATAATTCTACCAGTTATTTGAATGATATTATACCCTGTTATCCAAAATCCAATTTCACGAATTAGGTAATAAATACTGGCATTGAATTCGAAATTGGTGAACCATAAGCCAATAGTTTCTGAATAATTTGCGATCAATTCTGAAGATAGGAATGGCAAGAACAGCACTATATTTACTCCAATGACAATGCTGTAAAAACCGATACTTTTTTTCCAACCTAATTTTTGAAAAAACAACGGCAACAACAATAACGGTAGCAACTTGGTTGAAATGGATACTGCCAAAACTAAAGCTGCCATTTTCCATTTGTTTTGATGCAATAAATACATACTCCAAACGAAAAAGAACAACATTACGCCTTCAAAATGAAGGTTTCCTGTAAGTTCTATAATTACCAAAGGATTTAATAGATACCAAAATATGCGGTGTTTTTCTAATCCCAATCTTTCCAATAATTTGCTTCCGAAATATAACGTTCCGAAATCGGTTGCAATAATTATGGTTCGCAGAATAACAGCAGCACCAATAATGGAATGATTACTTAAAAATCCTGCGATAACAAAAAATAATTGATTAATCGGTGGATAATTGGAATAATGAGAAGCACTCAAATTGCCCATTCCGCTAACTAATTCTTGTGCTTGAGAGAGTGCAAAGTTTGGGTTCTCAATCAAATCTTTTGGCAAATGTAAATAAGGATTCAATCTTTCTAAAATCAATCTTCCATCCCAAATAAATCGAAAATAATCTTGTGATAAATTAGGCAAAGCCCCAATAAAAATTAATCGAACTAACAGTGCAGCTCCGATTAGAAAAGTGAAATTATCCTTTTGTAACTTTATGATTTGATAAGTCAAAAGAAATAAGAAACTGTACGAAATGACTAAAGGAATAAATTCATTTCGTTCCAGTTCATAACCAATAAAACCATAAACGAGAATGCTTACAATTAGTAAGAAGCATGATTTTATGGTATTTGACAGCGTAAAACTCATTTGGTATCAGTAATAGATTTTACGAATACAAAGCCGAAACCAAAGAGCAACATCAAATGGAAAGGATACAAGGCAAAATCATTGAATTTATATCCGCTGTATAATCCGAAAAGGAAGTATAGCACTAACAATCCTTCGATGATGGTGTTTTTGGATATGTTTTTTGAAATGTAAATATTGTCTTTCCATTTGTCCTTCAAAGCTTCAATATTGAACTTTGGAGTCCTAATAAATTCACTTTTCTTGCCCAACAATCCTTCTAAAACGGCAATTGTATTATGTAAAGAAAACCCCATTGCAATGGCATAAAAAGTAAAAAACAACCCAATATATTTGATGAAATTCTTAAATCCACCGCCCTGAATATTCTTGAAAGTAACCCAATAACTGATGAAAAATAGTATGGAAGTAATGACAAAAAATATTAAAATATCAAAAAGAATTGCCAAATGACTGTAGCTGTTTTTGATAAACAAAACAGGAATACTTAAAACTGCCATTGCAAAAATCATAAGAAACATCGAACTATTAAGCAAATGCAGAATACCGTGAATTTTTGTTTTTAACGGGATTGATTTTGAGGTAATAACACGCCAATTCATTTTTCTAAAATTCTCGGCACCACCTTTGTTCCAACGAAATTGTTGTGAACGTGCTGCGCTTAATAGTACAGGAAGCTCTGCTGGAGTAACCACGTGTTCAAGGTATTTGAATTTCCATTTTTTGAGTTGGGCGCGATAACTCAAATCCAGATCTTCGGTTAGCGTATCGCTTTCCCAATTACCGGCATCGATAATACATTCTTTTCGCCAAACACCAGCTGTTCCGTTAAAGTTGATGAAATGGGATTGCGAATTGCGACCGACTTGTTCCAAAGTAAAATGAGCATCGAGAGCAAATGCCTGAATTTTTGTCAAGATGGAATAGTTTCGGTTTAAATGGCCCCAGCGTGTTTGCACAACTCCAATGGTTTCCTCTTTAAAATAGGGAATAGTTTGCAAAAGCCAATCTTTTTGAGGTACAAAATCGGCATCAAAAATGGCTATAAATTCTCCTTTGGCAGTTACCAATCCTTCTTTTAGAGCTCCTGCTTTGAAGCCAATTCGGTTAATTCTGGTGATGTGCTTGATGTCTAAACCTGATTTATGTAAATCATCTACCATTTTTTTTGTTTCAAAAATACTGTCATCCGTGCTGTCATCCAGCACTTGAATTTCTAATTTTTCTTTTGGATAATTCAGTTTTGCAATGGTTGTGAGCAGCCTTTCCACCACATATTTTTCATTGAAAATAGGTAATTGAATAGTTACAAAAGGAATTTCATTAGCATTAGAAAAATTAAATTTTTCAGAATTATCAATTTGGTTTTTACTTTTCAAGTAATTGATAAGCAAATTAAATTGAGCTAATCCGTAGAAAAAAATCAACAGAATAGCGAAGCTATAGAGAAAGAGAACAATGTAGGAGAGTATTTCCATTTTATTTAAAAGCATATTTAAAAATCCAACCAATTATTTTTATCCCAGCCATTACAGTTCCTTTTACAGTTCCAGATACTTTTGAAACACCAATTCTGTTTTTATAACGAACAGGAATTTCAGTGTAAGGAATGCGTTTTTTTAAAACCTTTAATTGCATTTCGACTGTCCAGCCATACGTTTTGTCCTGCATATTCAAATCTAAAAGGGTGGAATATTTTATGGCTCTAAAGGGACCTAAATCGGTGAATTTTGAATTGAAAAATAGTTTCATCAGGAAAGTTGCCAACCAGTTTCCGAAAACTTGTTGTGGTGTCATAGATCCTTTTTCTTGAAGATTTGAAACTCGTGCTCCAATTACAAAATCTACATTTTGATTAAGAATTGGATCAATTAATTTTGTCAATTCTTCGGGATAATCGGAATAATCGCCATCGAGAAAAACAATAATATCGGGTTTTGTTTTTTGATGTGAAATGTATTCCAGTCCTTTCAGACAAGCATATCCATATCCTTTTCTTTTTTCAGAAAGCACCGTTGCTCCATTTTCAAAAGCAATTCTACCAGTGTTATCTGTTGAATTGTTATTGACTACAATAATTTCCGAAACTATTTTAGGAATTTCTCGAACAACATTTGCAATGGCTTTTTCTTCATTATAGGCAGGAATGATTACAATAATTTTCATCATTTACTTTCTATTATTTAGTAAATCCATCAGATTTACATCATTGCCTAAAAGGATTTCATTTGCGTTTATTCTTCCTTCTTCAGCACCATTTTCTAATTTTAAAACACCACGAGGACAAACAGCCGAACAAATTCCGCAACCTACACAAGAGGAACGCACGATGTTTTCACCTTTTTGGGCATAACTACGAACGTCAATACCCATTTCGCAATGAGTTGTACAATTGCCGCAAGAGATACATTGACCTCCATTGGTCGTAATTCTAAATTTAGAAAACAAACGTTGTTGCAATCCTAGAATCGCTGCCATCGGACAACCAAAACGACACCAAACCCGATTACCTAATAATGGATAAAACCCCACGCCAATAACTCCACTAAAAGCTGCGCCAATAGCAAAACCATACCATTCACGAAGTGAATTACTGTCTATGAAAAGAATATTTTGATTTTCTGAAAAGTAATTTATTGCTATCGAAATAATGATAATAGCCACCAAAGAAACCATTGTGAATTTGGCATCCGTATCTAAATCATTGCGTTTAAAAATGTATAAAACACCAGTGAAAACAACTAGAAAAGCCACAATTCCATACACAAATTGGTCTTTTGTAATGAAACTCATTTCTGGATTATTGGACAAAAATGTAAATAGTACGGCGATAGTCATTACGAATGAAAACACTAAAACAGAATGGATCATCCAACGTTCAATTTTCCAGGCTTTTTGTGTTGAATTGGATAAATGCCGGAAACTGTCTCCAGCCGTTTCTGCCAATCCGCCACAACCACAAACCCAAGAACAATACCAGCGCTTTCCATAGAAATAGGTCAATACTGGCGAAATAATAAATATCATCGCGATACCAAAAACAAGCATAAATATTCCGAGATTTCCTCCATTCAATAATCCTTTCAAGTGCCAATCATTGAAGAAATAATAATTGAGAGGCCACATATTTTTTAAGTCTTTGGCAAAATATTCCTTTCCAGGATTTAGTTTTTCGAGAATTTCAGGTATCAAAAAAGCAAAACCCAATTGAAAAAACATTACAGAAATCGTGCGAACTAATTGGTATTTATTATGTCGGTATTTCAAAATAAATTTGTAACCTAAACCCAAAATTGCAATGGTGTAAAGCGTTCCGTAAACAAACCATTGGCTGGCAATTTTGCCGTTCAATACTAAGCTTAATGGGTCGAAAAAATCAACAACTCCAGAATTTGTATTGCCATTTTCTCCCAAGCCTAAATATTTTGGAAACCAATATAAAGCCACATAAAAGGAAGTCAATAAAACACCAATTACCCAAGCAATAACTCCTTTATTAGTCAATGATTTATGAAAAAGACCATTGTTACTGATGCCTTCCGGACGAGATAGATAAGTGCTTCTTGCATAGACAACAATTCCTGCTAAAATTGATGTTATGGAGATTGATAACCAAAGGGGTTTATTTGGAAATGAAACATTAAAAAAAGCTAATGTTAAAATAAAAAGTCCAATAAAACCAATGGCTAAACCTAATTTTTGGTAACTACTTAATCCATCGTTTTTATGTGCTGCAATGGAAATATTTTCTACTAATTTGCTCATAGTTAAACAGTTTTTAATCCTACAAATTGTTTTACAAATTGTTCTTGGATTTCTTTTTTGTGCGAGGTAAAAAATTCAGGATCGAAATTGGCTTCCGCCAAATGATGAATAACATAATCTACCGATTGATTTTCGGTAAGTATTTTATCAAAAAACTCGTGACGCATTCTAATTCCAAATGTATTAATGCCTAAAAACGCCCTTGTTTCTTTGTGAAATGAAATACGAATGGCTTTTTTGCCCGAAGTATGTTCCCAATAAAATTGCTCTTCGTAGTCTTTTTTGTGAGCCCAAACCCAACCGTAAGTTTGATATTCAATGTCCAAGAACTTGGCAGAATTGAACCAATGTCCGGGATTGTATTGCGTTGGATTTCCAGTCAATGTTTGTGCTAAAGCTTCGCCCATCATTCTACCAGTGTACCAAACGGCTTCTATTGGGCGACGCAAACCAATGCTTTCGTGTTGTTCGGCACAGTCGCCAATGGCATAAATGTCTTTAATGTTGGTTTCCAAAAAACGATTTACTTTTACGCCACGACCTAACTCAATGCCAGAGTTTTTAAGGAAATCAATATTAGGAGAAACTCCAGCGGTTAAACCCACAATTTGGCATTCAATAGTTTCACTTTTGTCAGTTACAACAGCTTTTGCATTACCATTTTCATCTGAAAGAATTTTGAGTAAACCTGTTTCCAATCGCAAATCAATATGATGTTCTCTAATGTGCCTGTTAATCATTTGGCTTTCGCCGAAAGGCAAAACAGCATCCCAAAAACTCTTTTCGCGAACTAAAAAAGTAACTTCGATATTACGAGAGCGAAGCATTTCGGCTAGTTCAATTCCGATTAATCCACCACCAACAATAACTGCTCGTTTACAAGTTGGCGAAAAGACTTCCAAGGTTTCTAAATCTTGTTTGTGGTATAAACCAGTGACACCTTTTAAATCCTGACCTTGCCAACCAAACTTATTTGGTTTTGAACCTGTCGCAATGACTAATTTATCATATTGTAATGTTGATTTATCTGTAAAAAGTAAAGCTTTATTTTTTGGAAAAACTTCTTCAACGGATTTATGGATTAACTGAATATTATTTTTTTTCCAAAAATCATTTTCATAAGGTTGGGTGTGTTCAAACTTCATATGCCCCATAAAAACATACATCAAAGCGGTTCGAGAAAAGAAAAATTCCGTTTCCGAAGAAATGACGGTAATTTTATGATTGGATTGTTTTCGGATAAGACGCGCTAGTGTAGCACCTGAAATTCCGTTACCTATAATGACAATATTTTCCATAAATGGGTTTGTTTTGATGCGATATTAGACTTGCTTACTATGATTTCCTGACAAACTATTTTACATTTTTTATGTAATAATCCAGCAGACTTTCCACAGAATGTCCTAATCTTCGTTTGAGATGGATGATTGTAAAATGATATTGTAACGTCCAGACACCATTTTTTTTGTATCGTCTGGCGGAAGTAATCAGGTATTTTGGAATGACTGTAAACGTTGCTTTTTGATACAACCGTTTGATAATTTCATTGTCTTCATAAATGATATAGCTCTCGTCATAACCGCCAATTTCAGTAAACAATTCTTGGGTAACAAATAAGGATTGGTCTCCACCACGACACGAAATGTGATTTATTCTGGTAAACCATTGTGAAACCAATAAAACAGGATGTGAGTGGTCAAATTTCATTCGGAAACAACCGGCTTTATTTCCATTTTGAACTTGTTCCAATACATATAAATCAAAGTTTTTGGGTGGAAAGCTATCACAATGTAAAAAATAGAATAGACTTCCCGAAGCTGCTTTTGCACCTGTGTTTAATTGTTTTGCTCGTCCTTTTTCGGAATGAATAAGTCTTGATTTTTGATGATTTTGAACTGCTTTTTGAGAACCATCATTGCTGCCGCCATCAACCACAATAATTTCGTAATCAATGGTTTTTGAGATTGTATTTTCTATATGCAACAAAAGCCGATGGATTGCATCGACTTCATTGAGTATTGGAATGATGATGGAAAATTTATTCATTCAAATTCCAGTTGTATTCTTTGTATTTTACTTTTGCACTTTTATTGATTTTAATGGAACTGTATTTATTTAGAAAATCAATCAACGTACCTTTAGTTTTGAAATCGCTTGAAAACCAATCGAAAATACTCGAAATCTCAATTTTATCTGATGCAATTGTATTTTTAGTTTTATCATTCACAAATGATTTTGCAGCTGTTTCTAATTGTTTCTCCAATTCCGTTTCTGTGTATGCTTCATTTGCTAAATTCGGACAAGAAAAAGAAGCACAGTTGATGGCAAAATGAATTCTTGGCTCATTCATTTTACGCAATATTTTATGCTCAATTTCGCCTAAACTATATTTTTTGTTTCCTAAAGTAAAGAACTCCTTATCCCAAGGACTATCTATTTTTTTTATGCTTTTTACAGGATAATTATCTAAAATTAATTTGACGGTATAAGCATTATAAGTATTGATCCAGTAGGCAAGAATGGCGTTTTTTGACCACGATTTTTCAGGTAGATTTTTTGCCAATACATTCAAATAGGATTGTAAAGCTGCTGCATCTTTTTTGAACCCTTTGTAATCTACATTTCCTTTACTGGAAACGTGTTTCTGCAATAAATCTTTCCATTGTTTGTGATCAATAGTTTTACCGCCAGTAGTAATTTCTGTTTGTGTGCCGAAAGCAATTTCAGGAATTGTATTGTTGTTGTTTGCACAGGATATAAAAGGCAATAACGCCAAAATCAGAACTATTTTTTTCATTTCAAATTGATTTACTATTTCAAGTATTGACGCATTATGGTTTTAATCCTGACAAATTATTTTTTGAAAGGATATAATTCTTGCTTAATAAAGTCTTTAGGAAAGCTATTTTCATCATCAAATCCTAATTCAATATCCCGTCCGTCTGTTGGAACAAAATTGGTTTTAAAAAGATAATCCCATACGCTTAATGAAATTCCGAAATTAACACCATTTTTATTGGGTAGAAGTTTGCTATGATGCCAAATGTGCATTTTTGGATTATTGAATAAATACTTCAAAAAACCATAATCCCAGCCCAAATTGGCGTGATTTAAATGACCGATAGCAATAGAAATAAAGTGAACAATAAAAACATCTTCTAATGAAAAACCGCCGATTAGAATTAGTGGAATGTATAAAATCGTTTTATATACAATGGGTTCCATCCAATTATAGCGAAATTGAGTGGCAAATCCCATTTCTTTAGGAGAATGATGCGTTTTATGAACTTGCCACAGAAATGGAACTTTGTGTAATAATCGGTGCGTATTCCATTGCACAAAATCGCCTAAAATAAAGAATATAAGTAATCCCAAAGGTTTTGGCAATGCTGAAAGCGAAAAAAGCTGAATTGATGCTAATTGCCAACCAAAAAATGCTAAAAAATCATTTAGTAATTGTTCGGTAACATTAGATAATGCAATGAGAAAGATTAGATTTAAAAGGAAGAAATTGAAAAACATATAGAACAAGTCCAGCCAAAAATCTTTTCGGAATATGGGCTGGTTTTTCCGCCAAGGAAATACAATTTCTAAAAGCCAAACAACTAATGATACTGCCAATAATCCATAGAAGTAATTATCCCATTTCCAATATAAAATTTCGTTTTTCAAATAATTGAAATAGCCACTATACGAATTAATTATAATATTGATGTATTTTTCCATTCTGTTTTAGCTGCTTATTTGAAGTTTATAATAACTGCTTTTTTCTAAATCTTCAAAGGTATCAATGTCATTGAGGGTTTCTAAAAAATCCTTTTTGTAATTTTTTAAATCTTTCAAAGTATCCGACAAAACGGTAGAAGTTCCCCAATCTTTATTTTTAAAAATGGAAGGGATTACTTTTTTCAATCCTAACAGGTAATAGCCGCCATCTTCTGCCGGACCAATAACAACATCATTAACTTCTAGTTTATGGAAAGCTTCGTTGATATGATTGGCTTGCAAGTCAAATAAATCGCTACCAATTATGATGCAATTTTGATAACCTAAATCAAATAAAGTTTGAAAAGCATTCTGCATTTTTGCTCCTAAATGGGAACCAAATTGTATTTTTTTTTCATATAAAGTTCCCAGCCACAAGTCGTTGATTTCTATATTTTCATCATAAAAGACAAATTTATCACAATCTAAATTCTGGGTTTCAGTCATTGTATGAAACAGCAAATCTTTATAAACTTCCATCGCTTTTTCATTTCCAATTGTTTTAGCTAATCGGGTTTTTACTTTTCCCAATTGTGTATTTCGGGTAAAAATTATCAGTGCGTTAGTTTTCATAAACTTTAATTCCTTTTTTTAGATAAATGCTCCATTCTTTATTGAAAGTATGAATTTTATCGGTTGCTGTATTTTGATTAGTAACTACTTTTCCACCATTATTTTTCCATTCAAAAATGCCACCATATAAATTAAAAACATTTTTGTAGCCCAATTTAAGTAGTTTTTCGCCAATTTTTTCACTCCGAACTCCAATGGAACAATACACTACAATCGTGGCATTTTTATCTTTTAGGATTGTGGCAACTTTTTTTCTGTCGAATTTATCAAACCCTACGTTAATGGCATTTTCAATATGACTGACATTGAATTCTTTGATTTCTCTAGCATCCAATAAAATATAGTTCTCCTTTGATTGGAGTGCTGTAACGCTAATGTAAGGAACTGATTTTTTGTTCAATTTTTCTAAAACCTTTGGAATGGTATTTTGAGCAAAACAGAAAGATGTTAGAATTATAGCAATTGTTGTTATTAGAAATTTCATTGTATCCGCTTACTAATTATCACTATTTGACGAAGTAAATGCAAATTCCTGACACTCGATAATTGATAAAATTAATTTGCTTTTGAAAGTTTAGCAATACTATTCATTTTGTCTCTTAAAATCTTCATATCCTCACTTACTTTTTTATCTAAAACCTTTGCATAATGTTGGGTAGTTCTCAAGTTTTTATGTCCAAGCATTTTGCTGACGCTTTCTATTGGAACTCCATTTGTAAGCGTTACAGTCGTTGCAAAAGTGTGTCTGGCAATATGGAAGGTCAACTCTTTTTCAATCTCGCAAACGCCAGCAATTTCTTTGAGATAAGCATTCATTTTTTGATTAGTTAAAATTGGAAGCAGTCTATCCTCATTATTACTTTTTGGATGACCTGCATATTTATCAATAATCATTTGTGTTACTGGTAGGATTGGAATTTTAGAAGCGGTTTCGGTTTTCTGTCTGTGGGTAAATATCCACTTCTCGCCATCAATACCGATGCTTATATGCGACTTTGTTAAGTTTTTGACATCTATATAAGCCAAGCCAGTAAAGCAGCTAAAAAGGAAGATGTCACGAACCAAAGACAATCTTTCGGTTTTGAAATCTTTGTTGATGATGTTTTGAATTTCTTCTTCAGATAAATAAACTCGCTCTACTTCTTTGACTTTGGATTTGTAGTTCGCAAAAGGATTTTTGTCTAGCCAGTCATTGGCCAGACAAAGCTTAATTATTTTATTGAAGTTCTTGATGTATTTTACTGCGGTGTTATTAGCACAGTTCCGAACGCTTCTCAACCAAAATTCATAATCGGTAACGAAAGCGTGATCTATTTTGTTTATCTCGATATCAGAAACTTTATATTTCCATTGCAAGAACTCGATTGTATGGCTCAAAGATGTTTTATAACGCTCTAATGTTCCTGCTGCATATTCTTTGCCTACCAATTCTTTTATTTTGTTATTGTGGTCTTGGAATATCGGGATTAGCATCCGTTTAGTTTCAGTAACTTCAAACAATTCATCTTTCAAATTTTCAGAAGTAACTTTGATGTCTTTTTTGAATAATCTCTTTTCAGCTTCTAAAACTTGATTTTTCAAATAATCCAGATGACTATTTATTGTTCTAGCTTCTTCATTTGTACCCTTTACTTTTGATCCTTCCGATGACCATTTGTCTGGATTTATATACTTGTTTGCACTAAACTCAAATCGTTTGGCTTGGATTGTTACTCTTGCATAAATAGGGCAGATGCCTTCGTTGTTGGCTTTCGATCTCTTTATATAAAAGAGAATTGATACAGTAGTGTTCATAAGTGGTAACCTTTTAGTTATTATTAAATTTAAAAATTCTAATAATTACAAACAAGATGTACATATTTTGAATATGTTGTTGAACACCTTGTTGTACTGGTAGTTTTCTTTGAGAGGTGTCACTTAAATTTTTATAATTTAGTGACACCTCGAAAGACACCAAAACTTTGAGATTAAATGAATAATTTGATAATCCTAGAAACGAAAAAACCCACTAAATCTTTGAATTTAGTGGGTTTTGTAACCGTTTGTATTTCTACTGGCGGAGAAAGAGGGATTCGAACCCCCGGACCTGTTACAGTCAACAGTTTTCAAGACTGCCGCAATCGACCACTCTGCCATTTCT
>Ga0208114_1000005_pt1 | contig 73882 bp, 91 predicted proteins | sample LakWasMeta2_LOW4_2_FD_183854 | JGI IMG/M metagenome (GOLD analysis project Ga0208114, IMG submission 183854) | Freshwater sediment methanotrophic microbial communities from Lake Washington under simulated oxygen tension - Sediment Metagenome... | ecosystem: Environmental > Aquatic > Freshwater >... | reverse complement strand
ACCATGCCGCTGGTTTCCGACAATTCCACCGCGTCAATAACTGAGTTTTTGGGGCTTGTTGCTCCAAAAATACCAGTACCACCACACGGGTCGAGTACCTTACCACCACTAAAGCCAAGCTCAGACAATAACGCCCACATACCCTCAGCAATAGGCGTAGGCGTGTAGTATTCGTATTGGCTACCTTTCATGCCGTCCGCGCCTGTCAATGCCCCGCCCTGACCTGAATACTTGGCCAATACAGCTTTATCAGCATCGGTTACTTGATAATTTTCGTTTTTAACCTTGGCAAGTATTAACTCAGCGGCAGCGTTCGCGGCTTTACGCTGCTTAGGAGTACGCTTATCGTCATACTCGTATAGGTGGGCTGTCGATACACGCTCAATCTCAAGGGATTCAATCAATAAATCCTTGAGAAAATCAAAAGCACTAAGCCCTGATTTATATGATGAAACTATATTCTTAATGTCTGGCATTTCTATGTCCTAAAACTTTATTTAGGATATAGCTTACAGCTTATAGATATGGGTTTTTATGTGTTTTTCTAGCTACACTGACTCAAGAAAAAGCAATCTATACGCCAGCGTGTTGTTGAATTAAATCTAATGCTTGAAAAAGCTCTTGTGGCGTAAATGCTCTAAATTCTGTACTGCCATTAAAAATTTTAATATCTGGATGTACGCCTAACTTACTAATCATTGTTTCAACGGCTGTAGCGTTATCAACAGCTTCTAAAATAACAATGCTTGCCTTGTAACCGCGTTTCTTTGCTACTTGGTTAATGCGTTTATCGCCAAGTCTTTGTGATGTCACTCCAAACTTATAAACCTGTAATCCGTTATGATAAACACCATCTGCTGACCAAATATAAATAGCATCGTTGTCGGTTGGCAGCTTGCATTTGGGGCAGTTTTGACCTTGTAAATGATTATATGGCGTTTGCTTAAAGTTACCATGTTTAGAGCAGCCGATTATTATTTTTGCCTTGCTGTTTGTGTAAATAACGCGAGAATAGTTGTACATATCTCCATGCTTAGAGATTGCTTTAACTATAAACTCTTTCGTTGTTGATACTTGCTTACCTCCGCATTTTGGACATCCTTGACCGCTTAAATGCCTATTAGGTTCTTGGATAAAATCACCGTGAATTTTACAGGTGATAATTAATTTTGTGTGCGTACCAGTGTAAACAGTTTTACTGTAATCGTATTTATCCACGCAATGAATAGCTTTAGCTTTTTCTATAAACTCTTTGGTTGTTGGTATATATGAACCGACGCATTTAGAACATCCTGTACCACATAAATGACTTCCAGCATATTGACTGAACTCACCATGAGTTTTGCAAATAATTATTAGCTTTGTTTTACTGCCAGTGTAAACAGTTTTACTGTAATCGTATCTTTCGCCATGAACAATTTTTGATTTTTCAATGAAATTATCAAGCGTCCCAGTTATCACTGCTGCTCTAATTGTTATTGCGCATTTAGGGCATCCTTGACCGCTTAAATGACCATCAGGCTTTTGCTTAAAATCGCCATGAATTTTACAGGTGATAGTTAATTTTGTTTTGCTGTTCGCGTAAAATGCTTGGCTATAGTCGTACCTGTCGCCATGCTTAGCGACCGCATCGGCTTTGAATTGTGCAGTGGTTTTTGTTGCCATTTTGATACCTATTGAACGCTAGGTTATTGAACGAGGGTTGTGTGGTCAGCAGTTGTTCAGGCTGTTTTCGGCTTCGATTTCCTAGACCACGCTGTTATTATACCATGTTTTTAATCACTTAATTGCCAGTGATATACGTCTTTACAGCGGCTTTTAATGTGGACATGGTCATAACTAGCCTCGTGTGTAATTGAGGCTAGGTTATAGGGGTGTTAGCGGGTGTTTTATTGGGTTTTTACAGTGTTGATATGCCTCTCAATTACAATACCTATGTGAGCTACCACACTGGGACATAGGCCGCCGCCTTTCGGTAAAAAATACCCGCCTTTAGGCGAGAAAATTGACCGCATGGATTGAGCTACAAAAGAGCTGTCTCCACCGTTTTGCCATATCGCGCTTATCAAGCGGGTAACACACGCAACCCACTCATGAGACTCCAGATGTGAGCAGTTTACAAATATCTCATAAGGTGCGCCATTGAGATTATTGATAGTTATGTACATAGCGCAATCCAAATCAACTGGATGTATTTTGTATGTATAACCCTGTAGAACATCATCACGGTCTGGCTTGGGTGGCACAATTATCTCTACCTTTGCCTTATTATGGTCTACTACAGCAAAGCCCGTTATTTTTTTGGCTATGGCGTTTTTTTTATTCATGATCGTAAGTAATTAATTCTATCTAAAAAACGGTGATACCGATGCCTAATCACAATTACACCGACATTTACTGAATAGCCTTTTTTGTACAGCTTTCTAATACCTTGGCTTTCTGGTCTCATTTTTTGCCGCCTTTATAAGCCTGCTTATTCAAATTCTCCCAGTGCTTTCTTGGCTTTTGTTTAAGCTCAATTGGCTTTTCATCACGGCAATGAACCGCTTTAAAAAGATAGGTTGTTTTTTGATATTGCTCAAAAGGGAATCCATTAGCTATGCTCATTCTTTACCACCTTGATAGTGTGCGTTAGTAGTGGGCATTCAGCGTGCCTTGTATCTGCATCAACATTGTCCTTAATAGGCAAGTCCTTATCTAAGTAACAATAATACAAATACCCATTGGTTTCATGAGAAAAAGGGCATTTATGACACCCGCTGGAAACTATTACTTTTTCTGGCAATTCACTCATGATTGCACCTCTGAAACCGATATTGTTAATTCAATTGCAATATTGGCACGGCTGCTATTGCTTTTTATGCCGCTAATGTTGTTTAGCTTGCCGCACCATTCTTGGCAGTCTTCTTTATCAGCCCACAATTGTTCGCCTAAAAATCCTTTTAATGGGTTTTTAGCTTCACATTTTTCTCTGATTATGTACAGGGTGATTGATGATGGGTTTTGCATTTTTGAAATCCTTAAGCGTGGATAAAAGTGATAAGCGTATGGTGTTGTGGCAATACTTGCTTAAGGCACTTTAACGCGGGTAATTAATCCGCGTACAGCCACAACGAGGTAAATTATAACATCAATCCGTAGAATAAATAACGCACTTATTGGTTAAATTCCCCACCAATGAGGCTGGGTGAGTTGCCGACGGTGATAAATTAACCGATATATCAGACCAAAAAACAAACGCATTATTATCTGGACTCCAAGCTCTGTGAAGGTAAGTATTGGCAGAATTAACAACAAATGATACCTGCTCCTGTATCGACTGACAGACACCATAAACTGAAATAGATTCAATGCTGGCAATGGCTATACTATCCTGTCCCTGCCACGATAACCCTGCGGCATTAACAACAATAGAGCCTACCGCGCCGCAATAATTATCCTGTACTGAAATACCTATGGCATTAATGATAATGCCAGTCGAAAGCCCTATTGCCTTTGCGCTCTGAGATTGCTCAGACTTACCTATAGCATTAACAGCAGTGTACGAAACAGAACTAATAGCACGCGAAAACTGAGATTGTTCAGACTTGCCTACGCCACTTACAATAATTCCTAATGATGATCCTATTGCTTTTGTGCTTTGATACTGCTCAGACAGGGCCGTAGCATTAACGATAATAGATGAAACTGTGCCTATTGCTTTTGTGCTTTGCGCTTGAATAGAACTGCCTACGACACCAGATAATGCAATTGTACCAATTGCGGTAGTCGATTGCGCCTGCTCAGATTGCCCAGCACTATTAACGCCTAAAAATGCAACCGATGCTAATGCTTTTGATACCTGACTTTGTGCCGAATAACCAATGCCGTTTACATTCGCAAAGATAACAGAGGCTACCGCGCTTAAGCCCTGTGTTTGTTCTGATTTTCCTATGCCATTGATGGCTAATGACGCAACATTAGGAGAGGCTTGTGTACTTTGTTGCTGTAAGCTGTTACCAACACCGTTGCAATTAACCAAGCCTGTGGCATAAGTAGATTGTAATTGCGTGCTATATCCTATTCCACTACTTCCTGCCAATGATACCGTGCCAATTGCGCTGGCTACCTGAGATTGATTACTTTGACCTGTGCCATTAATCGCAAGGAATGATAATGAACCTACGGCGGTAATATTTTGGGCTTGATTACTGCTACCTATTCCGCTAATAGTGGCAAAGGAAACGCTGCCAACAGCCTGCGTAACTTGCTTCTGACTGCTCGCTGAAATACCACTAACGCCTGAAAAGCTAACCGATGGAACGGCTCGCGTATCTTGCTGCTGCCAGCTCTGCCCTGTACAAAAAACACTTAATGTTGCTATTGAAGCTATAGCACTGGAGGCGTGCCGCTGATTGCTTACCGCAATGCCGTTAAGCATTAAATTAGCAACAGAGCCAACCGCGTTTACTAATTGACCCTGCTCTGATTTTGCTACGCCATTAACCGTAGCAAATGACAATGAGCCTACGGCATAAGATGCTTGTTGTTGAACACTGCCCGCAATGCAGTTAATTGTTAAATTAGCAACAGAACTTACAGCACTAGACGATTGTTTTTGCTCTGACTTTGCTACGCCATTAACGGCAATAGATGAAACGGTGGCAACAGCACTAGATAATTGACTCTGAACGCTTAATACTGAACCATTAACACTAATAGGACCGCTGGATGGTAATGATGGAACAAAGGTTTTATATGGTTTAAAAACCTGCCACGGATTAGCTGAAATGCTTTTAATTTCAGATAACGATAGCTCTCTATTCCATACTAAAACTAAATCCAGTTCACTTTGGCAATACTCGCTAGCATGTCCGAAGCCAATATCAAAAGTTCGTGCAGTCCACGTTCCGCTAATAATGCCCGTTGGAGTTTGAACCACCCCATCTATATAAGCTTTACCGACCGTACCGTTTTTTGTAATAACAATGGTTTGCGGTTTTCCCGCAACAACTGAACCTGTCGCAGAAAATTGTCTATCCGCATCAGATAATGTACTTCCCCATATCTGCTTATTGGTCAGATTAGATGGTGCGTAGACTGTAAAGTCATCGCCCATTCCAAAAAGTGACTGTGCATTTTGATCAACAGCTTTGTAATTCTGAATAACAAGAACAGTAAAGTTCTCGCTATTTATTGGGGTATTAGATTTTGATAATCGATAGGCTGCATTAGCGAATAACTTGCCATGCAAGCCATTTGAGGACGATGGAGTTGCGGCTGTACCTGTTAATACCGCTAATTCACCGTTCACGGCATTTCTAACAATGCCGTTTTGCAGGTTTACAGCAACTAAAAGTCCTCTGCCTAGTCCTGTAGTAATAGTGTTTACATAGGCTTTAGGTTGTATACGCCGTTTATTATTAACGGGAAACATAATTAGGCGTTAGTGAAAGTGATTGCTCTATAAGATACTACACAACCTGTGCCTAATGCCGCCCCACTGTTGTTTCTAATGACTACGCTAAATGCGTCTGGTAATGCCCCATTGCACAATTCACTTAGCTTAAACAACTTCTGAATGCGTTGAGAAGTAATGACATAAGGCACGGCAATAGGCCCCAACATGCTGTTTGGGTCTGACATTGATGCTATCCCCTCTGTCCCTGTCGGTAATGTAGTTGTGCCGAAGTTGCCGCCGCAAAGCCACGTTGTACCGCCGTCTGTAGACATCCAAGGCACAATATATACATAAACAGCTTGATCGTTAGCAGGCGCGGTTGCTGCTGTTGACAAGTCTACGGTTATCTCATAATCGACTGCAAACGTACCTACAGCAATATTACTCACTCTAGCCGATTGCCAGCCCGCATAAGGTGCGGTCGTGTCAATGGCTAAAGACTGCAAGTTGGTCACAGTCAGTACAGTATATGTACCATAGGCTTGATTGACTGTGGTCATGGCAATAATCCCCAAATATCAGATAATTCTTGTATGCCGATTACCCCCTGAACAGTATAAATAACAGCTGTTACTGGCCCTGTTGTTGCTGGCGCATTAGCAAACAATATTTCAAGGCGTGATGATAATCGTGTACAAGCATTCAAAACAGTAACACCGCCAGCACCACCTGCACTAAGATTAGCTCCTAATGTGCCAGATGGTAAAGCAATAACAGCGTCTCTCAAACCTGCTCTGATACCTGCTTTAGACGCATCAATAAATTCTCTTCCACTAATAATATTTTGGAAGTTGAATTGTTTGATACCAATAATAAGCGCACGATTAGTTTGTATAGCTGTGCCGTCTGTAGTGTCTGTTGGCGTGTAAGCCGTCCATGTCACTGCATCAATAATTGCATTACTAGGGGTTACTGTGTTCCACCCAATAACAGGTGTTACAGGTTTCCCGTTGTAATAATCAGCGATGACTTGCCAGTTTTCGGTTGCTATTGCCTCCTGAAGCGGTTGCCCTGCTTGTGATAGTGCAACCATATCTACCCTAAGTGCTGCTCTTTGCGTGCTATTTAACATTACTACTCTCAACCATGTGTATAGATTAACTTGCCGTCTGCAATCGATTAATAATCAGTTGCTTGGTAAATTTTCATTATTTATCAACTTTAACAGTCATTTGACCAATAGCAATCGAAAAGGTGTTGGTGTTAAGTACAGATTGCGCAACGGTAAAGCCGCCGTACCGTATTAAGTTACCAACAGTCGCGGCATCGTAAAGTGCAAAACCCCAGATTTTTTCGGGGTCAGTTGTCCAGTTGGCGTTGGCCTGCGTCCAATTGATCGCTCCGTTATTAGACGTTGTTCCAGTTGTGCCGCTTGAAGCTGTCGTTGTGCCTGCGCCTTGTGTGCCTGCCCACGCCGCCAAAGTCCCAGCAACCGCTACCCTAGCATACGCACCGCCAGATACCTCATTCATGGCAGTGTTAGCTGCCAGTGCCGCTGATTGCTCAGTCAAAACTGCCGTGCCATCGGTAATCGCTTCATCTGTTACACCCAAATAAGATGGCGCACCAGCGGCTGTTGTACCCCCTGTTGTTACCTTGTAAAGATGATTGGCTCCATCGGCTGTTACAACACACACGGTATCATTCAAAGCATACAGTGTTGAACGCGCTACCGTGCCTTTTGTACATTTAAGCAATGCCACATAGAGGTTAGACACAGGTGTATAAGCTTGTCCGCGCAATTGCGCATCAATAAGTCTGTTTTTTTCGTAATTTGATATAGCTGTCATGTTAATAAATTCCTAGGTTAAAAATGTATGATTGTGTTGTTGTTAAATCGCCGTGCAAATAAAACCCAACTAGCGTATCAGTTGCCAAGACAAAGCCGTCTGTCGCTACCTGCAATGGGGTTCCTGTTCTTGTAAGTGTTTTTATCACCGTGCCATCTGGCTTTTTTATATCCAGAGTGGCAATGGTTGTTTCGAGTGATGTGCCGAAAGCTGCTGTAAATACGGTATAAGTTCCAGCGGGGAGCATAAACTCATCGACCAACAATGGTGAGACACCAGCAACCCCACGATTTAAGGCGCGGCTGTTGTAATAATTACCCGCATCACCCTTGTCGCCTTTGTCACCTTTTATGCCAATATTAACCTGTGCCATTACAACGGTTTTTCCTCCGTCTGGAGCTTGAACTAAAAACTTGCTCATTGAGTAATTGACCTCACTACGTTAATTGTCGCTGTCTCTGTGTGCCTTACCACGCCACCTACAATTTCCTTTAAATCCCAGCTAAGCAAGCCAATTGGCCAGCTACCAGTTCCGTCAGTTGCCGTAATCGTAAACGTGCCAGCGGGCGAACTTAAAACTGCTATCGTCAAAGTGGCTACCAATTTATCACCCTTTTCTCTAACTTGAGAGGTTAGCGTAACGCCCGATAGTGACTTTGGCGTTACGCCGTCATTCTCAAGATACTGGCAAGTCAAAACAAATGTTTCACCCCTTTTTATCTCGATAGTTTCTGGCATTACTAAGCGACTCCCTCAATTTCAGCCAAGTCTGCACATTTGATGCAGGCGGCTTTTAATGCCGCATCAAGCAGGCTATCACCACTTATCACCTCACGGCTTAGTCGGTCTACCTCGGCTTTAATCTTTGTGAATACGCCAATTGCACCTAGGGCATCGTGTATGCCGTTGGCTATTTGCTGAAATAGGTTTTGCTCTGCTTCGGGAACCGATACCGACTCACCTAGCTTCTTAAGGCATACGATTACCTCGCTTTGCGATGATCTTTTGTCCGAAAAAGTAAGTTTTCCACTGGCGATTTTAGATAAGTTATCGGCAATAGTTTTTTGTAATGCTCTTTTTTCACTAAATGACAATGCCATGACTTATGCCGCCTTTTTCAGTAGTTCGGTTAGTAAATCGGCCAGCTCATTAAGCTGTGTGTCGTATTGCTCCATGAGTCCAGCGGCTTCTAATTTTCCAGCCAGTTCATCTAACTTGTCATTGAATACCGTGTAGTCGGTTTCACCCCGCAACGCTTCAATATCGGCATCGAATGAGTTTACAGGCGTTTCGACTACTGGCAACTCTGGTTGTGGCTCTGGTGTTGGTGTTGGTGTAGGTTCTGGCATATTAGCCCTCTTGTTTTCCAGGTCATAAGCAAGCTGACTGGCAGTTTTAATCTCAGTGCCTAACAGAAGGTTAGTTGAGTAAATGGCATTATCGGTCAACTGTCTTTGCCATGCGCTGTTAGTTGGCGACCACTTAAAGCCGCTTGATTTTAGCTTGGCAATCATCTCTCTATCTGGCTTGGTGTCGAAATTAACTCGTAGCCTGTCATCGCCATAATCAAGGTCAACCGTGCCGCCGTCAAAGTCGTAGCTAGTTTCACGATCACCGCTTGCCGCCATTGATGCTGATAATTCACGTTTTTTAAGTTCATCAATACGGTTTTTGGTGTTTTTGATGGTGGCGTTGTTGTTGGTTAGCTCGTAAGCCGCATAGCCGTTAGCCATCCCATCCTTCCATCGCTCTGAAATATCCAGCTTAGATGCTTCCGCACCAAAGCCCGCGTCAGTCAACTTAGCGCGTTTTTGGTCATCGCTTAGCGTTTTGCTTTTGATGATTTTATTAACGGCTTTCATGCGGTCCTGCATTCCCTGCAATCGGCTTAGCTTAAGTTCTTGCTGTTGGATTTCAGTTAGCGGTTTGGCGGGTTCTACTGCTGCCGCTGGCACTACCGTTACCGCTGGTTTTGTTTTCCAATCAGGAAAATCACCCTCAACAACTTCCGATTCAACAAATGAGGCATAAGCGTCATCAATCTGGCTTTTAATCTTGCCGATCTCGTCGGTCATGATGTTTTCAGGCGGACGGACAGCACTGCCCTTGCTGTTAATGCTGATTGCCGCCTCGCCATTGTCGTTAATTTCAACATAGCCAACCACACCCCCATCTTTAGTGCCAAATTGACCGACCACGCCATTTAAGACTGAATCAAAGATACTTTCACTAACAGCACCGTTAAAATCGCCCCATGACACTACACCATCATGCTGTTTGATTATTTTCTCGATAATCCACGCGGTTCTGGTTTTTTCTGATACTTGGTCAATATCAAGGGTTTCTTTTTCGTCGTCGTCATCATTGACGGCTTCAAACATTGAGTAAAACTCAAATGGTATGGGTATGCTCTCAGAACCCTCAGTGAACGCCACCAATTCATAAGCCTGTCTGAGTTTTTCAGGCGTTATGTTTTTGTTCTTTGTTAATCCAGCATAAACATCCGTTTCGTCAAGTTCGCTATCAATGCCAAAATAATCACCTACCAACAGCATTAAATCGGTATCTCTATGTCCGTCAATAATAGCTTTTTTGACTTCTTCGTCTGACATTGTAGGCGTGGTTTTATCCATTTCAGGATAAACAGCCGATTGCTTACTTAAAAACTCATCCACAACAGGCTTAATCACATTAGCCACGAATGCTTTAACGTCCAAGTCGAAAGGTAGCGCAAAACCCCATGATTTAAGGTCTTCTAGGGTTTTGGTTGAGTCGAAGTGATTGCGATTAATGCCAGTCGTTTCATCCATTGTTTCAAATGTTACTTTATATCCATATCTATCTTGAACTTCAATTTGCACCCAGCTATTGTTATCAAGCACTATTGCTACGCCTTGACCTGCAAGTGTCTCTTGCCTTTCAAACAATGGATTTATAGATAATATTTCAGCAAAAAAAGCTTCTTTTACACTTTCCATAATCGCCTTTAAAGACTTATGCGCAATATCCTTAATTTCATGACTTGTCGGATTAGCCGATAAATAAGCAATCGCTTTTTTCTTAATCGCTGCGCTGATATTTGCGGCTTCGATGTTCGACTTGGCAACGGGGTCTATGCCTTGAGCTGGTTGTGCAGGATTTATTTCGCCTTTAATCTGATTAATTTCTGGTATTTCACCGTTATTTATATTAATAAGCATATCTACAATTGCTTTATCAGGTGTTTCAAACGAAGCAGAGTAATAACTATTACCTTCATTATCAACAAATCTTATGCTGTAATCTTTTGATTTTGGTGAGTAATTGCAAGTAAATACCGCGTCAATCATTCTGTATCTGAATGATATTGACTCGTCGCTAATTGTTTTTAGCTGCTCATTTCCAGAGCTAACAACAGCATCAATCATATTTTGAACAATGTTTTTTTGCTCAGATAGCTCTGGGGAAACCTCTGGATTAACTACCTCCTCTGGAAACCCATTACCATAATCAACACCATAATCAGGAAAGTTAGGATCGTCCTTAATAGCTACAACCTCATTATCAATATCAAGGTATTCAGTACCATCTGCACTTTGCCAATTGCCATCTTCATTGCGCATTATTTCAACAGTGCCGTTGTCTGGATCGTTATAAGTATGCGTGGCAATAAATCCGCCGCCAGCCGTAGCAGGGTTAATGACTTGCTCAACCTCTTTATCATCGGCGGCTTGCTTAGCTATCTCATAATCAGCTTGTGCCTGTGCCAATTCTGATTCCAGTGTACCGATTTCGGTTTTTAGGTCAGTGATAGCCTGATTTTGCTCGGAAACTTTCCCGTTTGCACGCTGGAACGCCGCGCTGTTCTTTTCTGCCAGAATCATAATGCGCTTTGCTACATCCATAGGCTTTAAATCTTCGCCTTTTTCTGGAGCAACAATGATAGTAATGTCCTTTTTATTCAGCATCCACTTCCATGCAATAACGGTATCTGCTGGGGTTATTTTTGCAGGGGTTGAATCTGGGTTGTGAAAAACGATTGAAATTGTCTGCCCATCGGTTAGATTGAACAGTGCGGTAAGCATGGTAACGCCGTCTTTTTTATATGGCCCGATAATCTGCGGCGATGCTTCGCCTTCTGCTGGCTCAGCTACCTTTAACTCAGTGCCAGCACGATTAAACGCTCCACGCACCACGCCCATTCTGCGCTCCAATTGAGCATAGGGCATATTCAGAGAGTCAAGGAATGCGCTTTCTGGCAACATGCAGTCGCCATAATCATGATAAATGTCGTCTGCATTAATGGAATCCAACAGCAAGCCGTCATCTTTATCAATAGCCTGCATTTCATAAACGATGCGAGCGGTAGTTGTGCCAATCGGCATACCTTCTGGAGTCCAGTGAATCTGTTTCATTTGTTCGATCTCTGTAATTGGTAAATTATCGGCGGCAATCGGCTTGGTCATATCGCCGTGCTTAAGCCATTGCTTGAATTGTTTAATCGTTAGTTCAACCATGCTATGTAATCCGTTCCAATCACGGCTATAACTCAACTGGTAATCACTTTTTGCAAAGGATTCACCAAGATAGCAAAGCATTACCTTGTGTTCGTCGAATTTGCCATTGACGTATTGGTTAATCACATAAATACGGTCTGATTGCGGGTAACTGCCGATAAAGCAATCAAGATGATCGCCGTCATTGCCAGTTGTATTAAGTATGTAGCCATAATTAGCGGCCAATCTACATGCCCAGCTTTTGCCGTTTTTGTCTACGCCAGTTCGCAACGAGTATTGCGGTTGCTCAATGGCAATGCGTAACCCGTGCAGGTTGAACTTGCCTTTTTTATAGTTCCCAGCTTCAACTTGCTTATCAGTTGGCAATGGCAATGGGTTATTGCCAAATGCCCCACTGTGGGCAGCGTTGTCTATTTTTATGAATGTATCTGAACTAGGAGCTGCCATGATGTACTATCGCCTTAATATTGTGACGATATTTTAGGCATTATGAGAGGGGTGGAATGATGGGTTTTTCTTTTTCAACAGACACAAAAAACCGCCTTGTTATCAGCGGTTTTTTTAATATGTTAGTGATTTTTTATTATCACTTACGCCACTAAGCGGCTTTTTTTTCAGGATCAACCAGCTTAGCCGTCTCCTCTTTAACAATGGCAATCTGCTCTTTAAGACCATCGCGCTTTTCAGTCAGTTGAACAATCTGCTGTTTTTTTGACGTGGTTGTACTGGTGCGTGGCGTTGGGTCTTTCTTTTTAGCCATTGCCGCCTGAAACTTGGTGCGGCCAGCATTCATAATGCCGATAATTTCATCAACCGCCTTTTTCTGGTCATCCTGATTTTTAATAGGGGTGATCTTTTTGTTAATCACCACCTGAAAGACATCGCCGCTTTCTTTGATTCTGAGTACCAAAGATTGAGAGTCCAGAAATGCAATAGCAATCTCTCGATACTTAACGCCATTGGTACGTTTAACCTTGCTTATTTCAGCACTGGCGGCCTTTTCGTCTTCCTGCATGGTCTTGTTGCCAGCGCGGGTAAAGATGCCTGTAATCTGCTTTAGAGCCTTAGCCGCACCCTGTTCTGTTGCCAAGTCCGTCCATGAGAAAAGCGGGGTTTTGTCGTGTTTTACTGTATTCATTAGATTGGATTTCCTGTGTTTCCGCCGCCCGTTTGAACGCCACTATGCTTGTGTGCCGAACCTACGCTCACGCCGTTATGTTTAAGTGTCGCGCTATTTATTGCTACATTGCCAGTTGCATTGATTGTCAAATCGCCTGACAAGGTAACGGTCAAATTAACCGCATTAAATGCCATTTCAGCATCGGCAACCAACTGTATGTTTTGATGGTGGAATCGCCGCCATCCGACATCGTTACCCGCTTTTGGGCAGCGATACCCAACTATGACGGGGTGGTTCTGATCGCCGTTGATAAACTCTACCCATATTAAATCATCGGGCAACAGTTCAATCTCAGTTGGCACAGTGCCTACCTTGGTTCGCGACTTATCACCAAGCGGGTAGCATATTTGCGCCTCTGGCAATACATCGCCGCCGTCCGTTATTTGCGGTATTTCTACCCGCGCAAGGCGAGTTGCCGCATCGTACACGCGAACTACGGCGGGGTATTTGCCTAAAAACTGCTGTTCGCTCATGCTATTAAGCGGCCTTTGACCGTAGCCACATTACAGCAACACTGATTGCCGCATCTAGTACGCACTCAAACACATCACCAAAAATGACTCTCAGGTCTTTTTTTACCTTGGCGTGCTTTTCGGCATTTGATAGCCCTGCTAGGTTTTCTGAGTCTTTAACAAACATCCGCACATCATTCCATAACCGCGCACCCAGTACGCCTTTCGCTAACTGGCTGATTGCCGCCTGCTTTAATTCAGGTATTAATTGCATCAAAACCTCACATCAATAATAGTAATGACAGGCACATCAAATGCACCTGTCTGAATATCGGATTGCGTTGTAGCACAGCCGCTAAGTAGTAAAGCCAGGCTATACGCCCACTTTTTCACTGGTTGCAGCCGTTAAATAGGCGTTCACCGCGCCGCCTAGGGTAGCCAATCCGTAGGCGATAGAGTTTAAATCGGTTTCTGGAATTTCGATATTGCCAAACTTTAACCCCGCGCCGATGATAATTAGTAGTGCGTTCATCACCAACTGTCTGTTCTTCCATGCTGCCGATGACTTAAGGCTTTCGCCTGCTTTTAATGCGTCTAACGCTAAAAATATTTTTCCCATTTAATACACCTACTTCAATAATTTGTAATACTTTTTAAAAAGGGCGATACGGTTATCTAAACCATGTGTCCTACCGTTTACCCGCTTAGTCACAGCGGTAATAACTTCCACTCGATCCCCTTTGTCGCAAATTGGTAAAATCTCTTTGATATGGAAAAACCAAGCGGCTGATAACAAGGGGTATTTAGTGGCAACCAAATCAGGATTTTTAACTAAATTGTCCATAGTTATATCGCTGAATAACCTGAAACTTTCTTTTCCAGTTAGCTGAATATAACCTTTTCCAGAATAGTGAAAGCCATCGCCGCTCGCTTCATTGCCGTTGCCCATGCGGTTAGCGTAAGCAATATTAGCAATCCGAACTGGCTTGCGAGCGCATTCATTGGCTAATTGACGATTAAAGTATTTAGGAAACACCTTAAGCAAGCCCTCTGCTGAATAGTTAAGGTTTTCTCTAATAGCAGTAAACCCAGCACTTTCGTGATGACACTGACTTAAAAAGTGTGCCAGTCGCAATGGGGTATTGATTTTGAATTTATCAATGACGGCGGGCAATTCTGCCATTACCGATTTAGGGGCAACGCCCTGTAGTCCTTCGATGTTCATGCTAATACCGATAGTTTTTTGTTAGCGGTATTTTATGGTGACTTTTGTAGGTGGAATGGTGGGTTTTTCCTGATTAACTCGCTACATCCCCTAGCCATAATTTTGTATATTGCTCACTACCACTTGAGTCTAGGCCGCCCTCGAACACATGAGCTGCTGTAATAACTGCATATTGACCAACGCCCTGTATGTCTATCACATCTCCCGCACAAATACGGGTATCAAAGGCTATTTTATTAATCTCCTTACGCCTTACCAGTACGCGCCCCATGTTCTGTAACTGCCTTTCATCCTTATTGGGTACAAAGGTAGATTTGCGGGTTTTTGTCTTGTTGCCATAAATGAAATTGCCGTTATCATCAATCGAGTAAAACGTAGGAATTTCATGACGCTCTAAAAATCCGCTGTCAAAGTCCTTTACTGAGCTGTTTGGCAAGCTCATGACAGGGGTTTGCTTCATCAAATCCTGCAATCTGAACAATGCCATTTTGCCATTTTTCCACCGAACAACCGCACCTTCTTCCTGTAAGGTCTTGGCAATATCAACCGTAGGATAATGGCCTGCATAGCAATAAAATCGCTTCACTGGCAGGTCGTTGTCGATAGCCTTTAAGGCTGCCCCGCTTGCTCGATAAATAGCCTGTATCGTGGTTTTTTCTTTGAGTATGGCGGTCTTTAGAATGAATGAAGCCTTGTAGACAGACTCCAGATAGGCGAATATCTCAATGAATGACATCTCATGTTCGCCTTGGCTTTGCCTGCCCGTTGGGGCTGCTGACTTGACGATATAAAATCGGTCGCTACCTGCGGTTATTGTTTGCCCTTCTGATAACAGCTTTCGCAATTCATTATCCACGCGAATGATCGCGTGCAATGTAGCAGGAATGGGAACTAGGTCTGAACGCAGGACGGCTGATTTTATTAAATCGCCGCGAATTTGTTTACCGTTCGATGGTATTAGTATCATTATTCACAGCAATAGGTTCAAAATCAGGGCAGTCTGCCGCCCGTTTCCCTTGCCCTTGCCCTTGGATAATCACCTTATCGGTTGTAAATACCTGAGTATGCTTAACGCAATCCATTTTTACAGGGCATGAGCCGTTAGTACAGAAAAACCTGCTTTTCATTGGTAACGCCTTTTTTTCCAGTTGCTATATGTCTTTTCACGCCCGCTAAATATAAAAAATATCAGCGTACAAAAGAGCAATACTATGAATATTGCAGTAGGGAAAAGCCTCATAAAATACTCACGACTGAGCATGAAAAAGCCTCGCGCTGCATATTCATCTCACACTGATTTATATCGCCTTGTATCTCAGCAACCGACCGACCGTAAACATCAACACCCAATGACCGACTGGCCTCAAGCAATACGGCATTTTCTTTCTCAACGTAATAGACAAACAGCGGGCTAATAATCGACCACTCACCAAGACTAATATCGGTTGCGCTGGTTATCGCTGGATATGGCGTAGGTGGCACAGGAGCAGGTACGGAAATTGGAATCAATAAATGCACGTCCAATGCCGCGTACCCCTGATAAAAGCGCACAGCCTTTAAAGCAACGGCGGTTAAATCAGGAGTCTCAAGCATATTACCAGCTAGATGCTCTTCCATGTACCGCGTTACTAAATCAGCTATGGTAGCCATTAGATGAACTGTGATGTAGCAGGGATGGTTTCACCGAAATAGTGATAGAACAATGTGCCGCTAATCATCAATGCTTGACTGCGGTTTTCCCAGTCTGTATCGGGGCTATCTGGCACAAAGAAACAGCCAGTGTAGCGTTTGCCGCCAACATGACGATCAGGCGTGCCGTGATACGCGATACAATCAAATTTACCCGCATTCTGCCCGCTGGTAGCAAGAATATCCAAGAAAGCCTGCTCAATAACATGCTTTTGCGTTTCGTAAAATGCCAAAGGCCCTTGCATTGCAACTTTTTGTTGTTGCTTTTCCCACCGATTAAAGCCAACAGGCATGGCTAGGTCAATTTCACCTGCCGCGCCCGCTTCTGCCCAAGGGCATTGCTTGGTTAAAACCCACAGGCTTTCATGACCTGCAATCTGTAAAGAAAAATCGGATGATATGGCGACCTGCCCAGCGGCAACTGACCTGTCATATAATAGTTTGGCATCGCTTAAAGAATTGTTCGCCATGTTTAAATCTCGCTTATGTTTAATGTTTCATGCAATTTGCAATCGTTTTGCAAATATTGTTAGTTCCGCTTATCACGCTGTTTAGTCGGTCTAAAACCTCCTTAACCAGCTTGTAATCGCCTTCTTTGTTCTTTTTCCACCCTTCGTAGGCCTTGCTATTGAATGCCTTATCGACAATGCTCATAGGTAATTCCAATGCGCTATTTATCGGGGTATTCATGTACAGGCTAAGATTAACTACTGCGTTAATTTGATCGCTTAGCCAGCTCTCTCGCTGACTTCGATAAACAGGAATGGGGGCGAAATCGTGTTGGCATTAAATCCAACTCACCCCCTTGCTCATCGCTTGTTTTTGCGGGTAATACGCAAATTCCGTACTGGTCAAAATCAATGGAAACCATGTGGTCCAGTTTTGGCCTATGGATTCGATAGGCCAGCATCAATGTCTCAAAATCGCTATCTGGATAGGCTAGAAAGGTATTGATGCGATTCTCTAGCCAGTTGTCCAAGTCCTGTTCTAAATCAAATTTAACGGGCTTTTCATTTTCAGCTATCAGTTGCGCAGCCATACCGCCGACCAACCAGTGCAAGTAACCATCATGGCTAAATGAGGTAGTAAGGCGTTCAATTGATTCCGCCATTGCGCCTGTCAAGTGCTGGATAAACCATTTATCACCGCCGTGTTCACCCAACTCAACGCGGGTAAAATCAGGCGATAGGTTTAATTCAAAGTCCAGATAGTCATGATAAAAACTATTGTTGCTTGCAGGGAAATTAGGGCCATCCAATCTGGTGTAGGACATATACCAACTAACCGCTGTTATGCGCTCCTGAGCTGTCCAATTAATGGGGTCATCATCAACACCCTTAACTGACTTAATCGCATGTCTTAGTAACTGTGTCGTGGTGGACTCAAGTTTGGTGGCATCAATGCCAGCTAATTCAATCGCTTGGTTAAAGGTCAATTCCTTTAGCTCTATCGTGAATCGGTTGGTGCGCAATTGAGGTAGGGTTATCACAGGATTCCGTTACTAAGGTTTGGATTAGCAACAGTTTAATGAATGGATACATGGATAAATGGCGGGTTTTTCTTTTTTGGCGGGCATAAAAAAACCGCCGTGAAGCGGTTTCTTTAGTTTGATTAAGCTATGCAACTGCTTCCAGCTTGGCTACGCGATAGCGTTTTTCAAAATACACCTGTCCCTTCCCTGTGATAAGTGTTTTAAAGCTTGGGTGCGATACGCCGTTATTATCAACGTGAGGCGTTTGCTCAATGGAAACCAGTAGCCCCCTGTCAATTGCGCTTTGATACGGGCGGTTGTTTGCCATTAAGAATTTATCATTGCGTAGCAGCATGAACAGCCTATTCTGGCCTGTACCGATAACCTTGGCGAAATCACCAACTGATACCTTGCCATCGGTATTGCGCACCGCTTCGGCAAACTCAACTTTTGGCTTGTCTGATTCTATTTTTAATTGCAGGGATTGTTTTTCGGTTTCTGATTGCACTAATGCAGTAAGTGCTTCAAGGTAGCTTGTGGGTAGTTTTGGCTGTACGGCCTCAAGCTCTAGCCATCTATCAACTATAGCCGCCCTATATTTGACTGAATAACCGCTAACCAGAATATCGCATTCTCTGCGCGGAAGGTTAAAACATGGTAAATCCTTGTTTTGCTTTGATTTATAAGAGCCGCGAAAAACCGCGTGTCCTATTTCAAGCTCATCAAGCATTTTGCGAATATCGACAAGAACCTTGTCATGGTCTTTTTCTGTCAGCTTAGCAATCTCTAAAGATGACATGGTTTGTGTGGCCGTGGTGCTTAGTAAATTTTGCATTTGATAACCTTTTGAACGATAGGTTGTTGAACGATAGTGGAGTACGGAGGTCCTTGTTCAAGGGATTTTCAGCCGCTAAGCCTATCCGTACAGGTTTATTGTATCACTAAAGCTTATTTTTTGTTTCTAAATTTAGACCAATCATCTTTATCAATGGCTGTTAATGAATTTAGCTTAATTTGCACGGTTAAACTGGTAAAGTCGCCGTTCTTATCAACTGGTGACGCGGTGTCAAAGCTAACGCTCTCGATTACCATAGGGCTTATGGTCATGCCCTTATAATTCAAGGCAATCATTACAGGTGACTTAGAAGGCAACAGCACATTAATTGCATCCTCTTTGCCTTTTATGCCATCAATACCCCTGCTTAATAGCGTGGATTGGTCAGCTAGTTTTTGTGGAAGCGACCATGCCATAATTTGCGACAGTGGTGACATAACTTCCATCTTTGGATCACGCCACGCCCTAAAGAACAGGTTTATCGGGTAATCTAAAGGCGGCATTCCACTGAAAACTTGGACGCTGTTCAGTTTTGTAATGCCCGTGCGCCCCTCAAACTGCTTAAGGAAGTCACCTGCTTCTTTGCCAGATTTTGACTCCTTACCCTGCAATGCATCAACAACGGGTTGCAATGCCCCGCTTTGTAACATCGCCAAGAGCATGGGGGCTTTAGATTCAGCCCCCGAACTTTCAAAAGGCGATTGCCAGTTCAAAGAAACACTTAACTGTGCGCCGTCCACTAGCGGTGCTTTTACAGTTATGTCCTCAGTCCCTTTGGGACGCTTACCATCACGATCAACCTCATAGATAGTAGCAATCAAATGAGGCGATAAGCCATCCCACAACGAACTCAGTGCTGGAGTAGTAGGCTTATCTTGTTGACCGTTTTGAACTGGCATAAACCGTTATTTCAAGCCAGTTTTAACGCGCATACGCATTGACTTAGCTCGCTTCATCATCGCGCCCGCGCTATGGCTTTTCATGCCAGCTTTGCGGATTGCCGCTTTTTGTGCGCCTGACAAATGAACAGAACCGCTGATACGCTTGTTAATGCGTACTTTTTTGCCGCCGCGAATCACTGTACGTTTTTTGTACACTGCATCAAGAATTTCATCTTCAACGCTACGCGAACCCGCCTTATCAAGAAAAGCGAATGAGTCCATATCGTCACCCGCCGCGTCGTCATCTGGCAGTTCTTCAATGAGCAAATCACGAACACGGTTAGCCGTTTCTTCGTCATCTAGTACATTAATCGCATCAGCCTCATCAACGCCGTGTAACAGCATATAATCAACTGCAAACCCAGCAACAATATCAAAAGCGTCAGCTTCGTCTTCGTCGATTTCGCCATTTTTGTTAGCATCAATAATGCCGATAAGTAATGCCTGCAATCTGTCTGCAAACGTCTCGCCTTCTGCTAACGGAACATCCGCGTCTGCCCATTGCTGGATAGCCGCCGCCGCTTTCAGCTTTAAGTCTGAAACAGCATAATCCGCTACGCCATCTAAAAATGGCTGTTCTTTTTCTTTTTTACCAGTGTCACAGCCATCCAAGATAGGCTTATCCTTTCTTAGTAGTCTGGCTCTGGCTTCTTCCGTTAAAAATCCCATCTGTTACACCAATGTTTGAGTTAGGTAAATTTGTCTGGTCGTGCCGACAAAGCAGGGGTAAATGTTTATGACAACCGCATCAACCAGTACGCCATGCGGTGCAACTTCATAGGCAAAGTAGTCAGTCGCAAATGACGGATTAGTTTCGCTTGGTTCAGTCACCCAGCCAGCGGCATATAAGTCAGCTCGCATTTGATGCAGGAACTCACCCATTTTTTTAACAACGGTATTGATGTCTTTTTGCAGAATGTCTTTACCGTAACGGGTAATTCTTTCCTGTACATCAACCGACATATCAATGACTGAGAATAGCTTGCGCTTGCTGTTAGATACCGCCGCGCCTGTTAATGAGTCAAAGAATACATAACGGAATCCGCCTGTGTAAGTCTCACCAATGACAGGGTTGATATGCGCCTTTGCCAAGTCGTTTTTATCAAAGTTTGTAACCTGAACAAGTTGCGTGATGTTTTGGTTGTACAAAGGATAATCGCGCCCTGCAATCGGGTTTTTCTTATTTTCACAGTAGCCACGCGCGTTTTTCATCGCGTTTCTACGACATGCGTAAGCAATCAGCAACGTGGCCCTACCAATGATGGTCTTGCCATTAATACCTGTTGGATCGGTCAACTTTAAAGGCGACCAATAAGCAGGCACTAAATCGGATGATTCGTAGTTGCCACCGATGTTCAATTGCTCATAAAACGCAATAGCGGCATCTTTTGTTAAGCTACCTGAAATATCAATCGCCAGAATACGGTTTGTGTCATACGCCAACTGGACCAATTGAGCAATCAAAGCGGGGGCTTGTGAGCCGCCAGAACTGATATAGCCGTAGTTCAGGTTAGTGTTGTGCAACAAGACACGCGCTGCCGAATAATCGGCTGTCGTGTAGCCTGTACCGCCCTCAGTGAAGCAAACCAGCACGCCAGATTTTGACCATGCAGGTTGACCGCTGACACCATACCCGTAAGCTGGAGAGCCAACAGGAATACTGGTAATGGTTGCACCAACACTAACCTCTACCGCGTCAGTTTGCTGACTAACAACATCAGGAAGGTAAATGGAGTTTTGATAATCATCAAGTGCCGCTGGATCAAGTGAGCCAGTGAAGTCATACAGCGGGTTATTGTCTTTGTCTTTAATAACGAGACGAATAACACCGTTGGCCGCGCTTACACCGCCTACCCGTTTATCTTCGGCATGAATTTCACACTGAATGCCGTCGTTAAAGCACTCAAGATGCTTAATGGCTAAAAGATAAGGCGTTACTGGAATAGTTGTTACTGCCGACCATGCAATAGGGTTAGCAATACTAATAGTAGGGGCAACTGTATAGCCTGTGCCGCCCGCTGAAATAGTCACGCCAGTAATAACGCCAGCCGTAGCGGTAATAGTACCCACTGCGCCCGTGCCAACACCTGTAAAGGTCAGTGTTTGACCTGTCACATAGCCCGTACCACCATTAGTGATGGTAACGGATGACTGAACAACGCCAGCAAGCACGGTTGGCGTTAGAACAGCTCCAACACCCATAGTCGCTACAGCATACTTAACGACCGCCGAACTGGTTACTAACCGCTGAACGACTGCCTCATACGCACCTTTGTTCAAGGCCTCTATGATATGCACCCACGCTTCATTTAGCGCGGATAATCGCATAGTTTCGCCTTTGCCTAATTTCTTGTAGGCATTAGACCGATTAACAGCAAACGGTTTGTCTATGCGACCGCGTGTCAATCGACACATGATCGCAAAGTTTTGGTCATAATTATCAACCGTTGGCGTTTCTGAGCGATCTTGGAGCGGGTTGTACTGGACACCCGACTCCGCGCCTAATTGTCTAACAAATGATACTGTCATTGTTATTTAGCCTTGGCTTTTACACCTGTTGTAACGCCGCTTTCAACTACTGGATCGACCACTGGGTCAACCACGTCTAACACAGGGGCGGCATCTTCCATTAAGCTGATTTCAATCAACGCCTCGCGTCGATTTAGCTCGGCGATTGCCTCTGCATCACTGACAAAGCGGTGTAGCTCGTCAATAGATGCAAAATTAATCAGCGTGCTTTTGCCGCTGTCGTCATAACAGGGTGTTAAATGCACACCTTTGAAAACGACAGGGAAATCAGCCAGATTCGTCACCGTAAGCGACAAAGGGAAGCTTTCTGGAGAAAATGACTTGTTGACGCTTTCACTTGCACTAATGCCAGCAAGTGCCGCAAGACCAATAATCAGAGAGATTTTTTTATATTTTGTATTCATGTTACTTCATACCTGTCAGCGTCAATTTAGCGAAAGCTAACGCGCTTTGTTTGTGTGGGTTTACACGCATGAAGTCTTTGCGGAAATAATGAACACCGCTGTCAGCATTCTTTGTTTTCCCGACTTCAATCATGATTGGCGAAACTGACTGACCAGCGACCAAACCTGAGCGAGCAACATCTTGAGATTGACCGATTAACAGAACTTCTGCACTGGTAACTCCGCTGCTGGTAGTTTCTGGTTGATCTGGGTCATAGTAGACTTCAAACTGACCATCAAGAGTACCTAAGCGATAGATAGATGCACGCGCTCTGATACCAGACGGAACAAAACGACCACCCATAACCAGATTATTTAGCCATGCTGCAACGGTTTTGTTTACATACAAGTGAGTTACGCCCGTGACGTTAGTTCTTACCGCCATATCTTGAGACGCTACCGCCAAAGGAATGGAAATGTCCTGCATGTTTTGTCCACGAGTTTGTGCGCCCGTGTCTAACCACAAGCCCATATCCCATGTGTACGGGTAGCTTGCTGCAATACGTCTTGCATACTGCAATGCAGATTTATGATCTTCGTTACCAAGCTGTAACTGCATTGAACCCATCAGGTTAGACATTGAGTCCAGGCCAACTTCTCGCGCTAACTGTGCGCTTGCATCGATACCAACGGTAACATTACCGCGTGTTACATTAGCTAGAAACGTGTAATCAGTAGCGATTAAATCAATTTCAGAAATCAATTCAGGCTGTCTGTTGAAGTCAATTTGACCTTCTACCAAAACAGCTACGCCCACATCAAGATTAGGTGTTGAAGTAAGCGAATACACACCTGTGTCGTTGTTGATCGTACCGCCGATTTGATAAGTAGTGCTTGCCAGCGTTACCGAACCACTGATAGTCGATGATGTGTCGGTTTTGCTAATTTCTTTAGCGACTGGAATACCGCCAACATAAACAACCGCCTGACCTTTAACCAGCTTTGCCGCAGTCGCGCCATTGGCTACTGTTTCGCATGTTTCGCTGGTTAATTGCACGCTGGTAATTTGACCAGCATGAGTACCTACGCCTAACGCTACAGTGTTTGCCGCTGTTGAAATTCTGTTGCTTTTGAAAAAGCGTTTACCAGAATGTACGCCATCCATGTTTTCATTGGCTGCATAACCACCGTTTTTTAGGTGCGATTGATGCTCAACGATGATTAACTTACCTTCACCCGATTGAATATCAGTAGGAACCTGCATAATCCAAGGAATAGCGCATGTAAATGTGTTTTGCAATGAAACGATTGCGCGATTAATCTGCAATGAGCCGTTGTCTGGCGATACGTTGGTCGCGCTGTCCAAGAAGCTGTCAGTAAATCCCGTTGCAATTTGAACCTTGCGCTGACCTTCGTGTGTAAACTGATATGCAACATCGACCGCTTGAGCGATTAAGTCAGGAGAAGGCTCTTGACCGTGTGCATCTTCATAACGAGTGATTGAGTCCAGCAACGCCGTAGTTAAGCGCAACCGATCACCAGGATCCAGTTCTTCGTAAAGTTTTGATAGCTTTTCAGGCATGACGATAGAGCCGTGACCAGCAATAGACTCATTGATTGCTGTGTTCGCGGTCTCTACGCTGTCTAAAAAGTCGCCTGTGTTGTTTACCTCGCCTAATTTTGAGGTATCACGCAAAGAAGAATAAAAGGCAACCGCCCCAGTCTTCATGCTTTCAAGATTAGTTTTTCGCGGGGCTTTAATATGTTTACCCATTTTATTTACCTGTGTGTGTGAAAATTTGAGGCCCTTTGTGGGCTAGGTAAATTATGAGCGGGTGGTATACGGGCAAAATGCGGGTTTTTCTTTTTCGATGGGCATAAAAAAGCCCGTGCTGTGACGGGCTTTTGTTTCTTTATCTCACGGCTTGTATTCAAGCCGTTAGATTAGGCGGCAATGTCTTTGTCAATAATATCAAATATAAAAAGCAAGTGACTCAAGCACTGACCACACGCCGATACCTGCTAAGCACGCCAACCCTATTATGAATGAGGCTACCTGAACGCCATATAGAAGCGTAGGGCTTTTGATTTTAACTCCAGTTGGCTTGATAACCTCGCTCTCAATAGTAATTCTGCTTATGTTTACCGAGGCCCATGTTGACAATATGCTGATAAAAAACAGCACAATGCCCGTTATGTAAGCGATTGCCAGTTGATAGCAGTCAATGCCGCCGTCCTTGGCCAGTATGAGTAGCATGGCCAAGCCCGCCATTGATAAGTTCATGATGCACTTATCTTGCTCAATATTTATTTTGTGCCACGCCAAGCACCCCGCGTGATGTAGTGATGTTTCTCTGTCCAATGTAAAACTCCAATTAGTTATGCGACATCGGCAAACAAGTCACCGACCTTTGTCATTAATGACTCGACCTGTGATCCTTTCCCGCTTACTTCGCTTTGTATATATGCAACGCCCTCAAGAAAAAGTTGTGCTATCGCATCCCAACTATCAGGACTAGATAGTCCCTGCCTTCTCATTTCTTCTTTACTTTCTATTCTGTACCTAGCCCTTTCATCAAAATGATACGGGATGCGTGACGCTTGGTCTAAAATCTCTTTGCGACACGGCACATCTGCGGCAATGCCTAAACGCCCCTCTTTAGCCGCCCGTGAAGCGCAAACAATAGCTTGACTTCTTAAGTTAAAAAAACGCTCTCTATTGTTATTCTGAAAACACGGCTTACCCCAATAAACCCGCTTAATATCTGGTAGCCCAAGTGTCTCTAATTGCTGACAAACAGCAACCCCCATGCCGCCAGCATCAACGATAGTGGTGCAATTTTCTAATTCAGCGGTTGCCCTAAAAATATCTCCCGTTAAATCCTGAATGTTTCGCGTGTTTGACCATATCGGCACTGAAATAATCTGTACACGCCGTGCATCCGAGCCTGTATCACCATAACCAGACACTAACGCGACAATCGCTACCGATTTATCACGGTATTCACCCGCCCCAACGTCCACCGACATAATCACGCCGTAAGCATCCGATTCACGCATGACGTTACGCCCAAAACACGCCTCAATCTCTTTTCTGCCTAACAGGTTGCCATCTGTTTTATCGGGGAACTGCCCTAATACCTTAATGGTGTACTCAATTTCAGTATATTCGAGCTTCTTTTCACGGCAAAAATCCAAAGATACCCGTGGGGATTCCTCTGAACTCATCACAAAGGTATTCCATGCCCCACCCTCTTTTTTACTTAATGAGTGATGGGTATCGTAAAAATACCCGCTTGATTTAGTTGGCTGACTGGTTAATAACATACGGTTTCGTTTATCAGTCAACGCGCCCGTTAGCACCTTATAATGCTCATCTGGAATACCCGATGCTTCATCTGCAATAAGTAAATACCAATCCCTGTGTTGCCCTGCTAAATTCTCACTGCTACCACGCGGCGCGGTCTTAGCAAAGATGAACCATGTTGCCTTGAATCCAATAACATAAACTCGTTCTGCTTCAATAACAAAATACTGACATACCCACGCATGGGGAGTTTTTTCAACGTGGTTCTTAATGTCGTTTATTTCTTTCCAAGCAATATTGCGCACCTGTTCTATTTTAGGTGCTGTTAGCATGGTATTTGAACCGTGATAGCACAATAAATGCCATAACGCCGCAACCGCTATTAATCTGGATTTACCTATACCATGCCCTGAACTAACCGAAGTACGAGAGCCAACAGGGACTACAGAATTATTCAAATCATATTGTTGCGGCGTAGGTATTGTTCCGCATACTTCAATTGAAAAGGCGTTTAGGTTATTAGCATACCTTTTTACAAATTCAATATAACGAATATCACTAAGGATTGTTTTTACTGCCATATTTAATTAATCCATTCACCACTTTTTAATTGCGCCAATCGCTCAGGTAATTCATCGCGTTGTTGTTGTATTTTTTCAAGCCCTTCTTGTAGTATTAAATCCAATTCATCTAGCGAAACAACCATATCAACATCTCCCGATACCTCAACAGTTTGCGCTGGTCTTCCAAAGCCGCGATCCAGTAATTCTTTACCTGCTTGTATTCTTTCGCTTATGCGTGGAGGCTCATCTGATTCTACTGTGCAATTTAAAACTGACACGAAAAAATCTATAACATCATCACCATATTGCGCGGCATACTCTTTCATTGAACGCGTTAGCTTGTTGGGAGAACCAGCAGGTCTACCCATACTCACAGGTACTATTTTTTTTGGATTTCCGCTAATTGACTCCTTATTATCCCCTGTGCGTTCGTGTGCGTTTTTCGCTGGTTCTGTGCGTTTTTTTTCGCTTTTCTTTACCCATCCTTCTTTAGTTGAACGGCGAGATACGGTAGTATGGGAAACGCCTAAAAACCTTCCTATCGATACATAATCTTCCTTGCTAGACCCCTCCCATTTTTCCCTTGCTTTTGCCCACTCATCGCTTGATAATTTTGCCATTAAATTACCCCAAATTCATGAAGCCGTCTCTTTGCTAAAATATAGGCATTACTAGCCAGTTCTGGAGTTTCAAAATAACCTAAATGCTTTAGTTTTTTATCTATCCCTATAACGGCTTGAAATTTATTATGACTTTTTTTAAAGCTAACACCAAGAAAGCCAGTTTTATTATTTTTAGCGCATCTTCTTTGGTTTTGCTGATTCTCAGCATGATTCGCTAATCTCAAATTAACCATCCTATTATCGTCTGTAATTCCGTTAATATGATCTATTTGTTTGTCAGGCATAACGCCATGAATATAAAACCATGCCAATCTATGTGCAAAATATTGTCCATAATATATTCCAATAACTAAATAACCTTTTCTATTAGACGATGCTACTTTACCGCAATATTTTGAGTTCCATGTATTAAATCCTCTTTCACTTGCAAAATGATGTAAAGGTCTTTTTTTCCAAATAAAAATACCTGTATCTTTGTTATAATCTATACATTCCTTTAGATAATCATGTGTTATTTCAATTACCTTTTCTTTTCTTACAATTTTTTTTCTATTTGCGGATATTTTTTCCTTATTTTTTATTCTATATTCCGCATTTTTGGCAGATATTTTTTCTTTGTTGGCAATTCGATATTCTTTTTTTGCTATAGCCTTTTCTTCTTTTGTCTTAGCCACGCTTCCTCCTTTCAAGGATGCTCATATCAATCTGCTTGGCTTTTAATGGCGCACGGCTTTTTGTTTCCCTGCTATGAAACCTGTAAAACATTGGGTTAGTCTCCCAGTCAACACGAGCAGTTGAAATAAGGTTGATAGGGGTTGATTCTGTGGCCTGCCTAGCATAAAGCAACGCAGATTCTAAGTAATGAAAGCAACCGCTTTGAGCGAATAACAGAATATGTCTTGCTGACTTATATGCACTGGTATCTTTGCTTTGAAACGCATCGTTATACCTGCCCATAATTTCATCAATTAGGCTTGCCTTGGCGGTTTTTTGTAAGTGATATTTTGAGACATCCTTAATAGCTCTCTCAATGCTGTAGACAGCCTCTTTATAGTCCTGATTAGCTGATTTAAGTCTGCCATCAATTCCGCCGCACGTTAGCTTCTTAAATGCTTCCGCCAAACAAAATGGCAGGCTGAATACATTGCTGACACCAAACGGATCGTACTCGCCAAGTTTAGAATAAGGACTGCTCATTAATTACCCCCATCTATTTTAAAAATATCAACATTAACGCCTGTTGATTTCTTTGCAACATCACGAAAACAATTAAATCGTCTTAATTGAGAATTAATTGATCCTGACTCCATCGCAAAATCATCAACAACCCTTACTAGAGATGCTCCAGATTTAATATCATTGTCAAAATCTGGATTTATATCCCTTACCTTATCCAATGATGATTTTATAACACTGGCATATTTAATTAATTCATTTGCAACAGTGCCAATAGTTATTATTTTACCATGAATAACCCGCATGACATTCATTTGCTCAATAGTATTATGCTCTAATTGGTCATATATCCATGCGCCAATCTGTCTATCGTTTTTAATATCAATATCTGTTTCAAAGTCATCTGATAATCCAAGCAAATAATCGGCTGCTACTTTGTATATGGTTGCCGCGCCTCTGATAATCTTAATGTCTGGAATAAGTCCGTCGGTACAATGCTCAAACTGACAGAGTTTTTTTTGGCTAATTCCCAGTAATTTAGCCGCCTTACCCTGGCTCATACTGCATAACTCCTCGCGGGCTTTTTTCATTCTATAACCAATAATTACCAGCGAATCCTTACTTACAGTGTCGCCATCCTTGCCCTTTTTTAATTCAAGAATCTTTGCTTTTCGCTTTGCTAAATCCAGTGTTGGAAGGAACGCCTCATAATCGCTTGCAGAGCATCTTATTAAAAATCCCGATATTTCTGAGATGGTTATCTCACTGTTAGATATACCCACTTTTTTATCTTCTTTTTTAAGATATTTTGATTTTCTATCGGCTCTAAATTTATCAACAGCATACCCAATCTTTCCGCTGCTGCTTTCAATAAAATAACCTTGTGATTCTACAATTGTAATGCTTGACTCTGCCATTATTTTAACCCTCTTGATTATTATTGATTTTTTCTAATGTTTTATCTAAATCCAATCTATCTTGATACTTTATTTTTAATATCTCAATTAAGCTATCAATAGTATCTTCGTGATCTCCGATGATAAAACCGCTATCACCTTCCTTTAGGTGGTAGCGGATATTTACAGAAAACGAACTCACTACAAGGCCTCAAAATCGCTGTTTAAGGCGTTTTCTTTATCAGTCGGTGCATTGAGCTTATCCAGATAGCTTTTAATCGCCTGAGCGTCGTATTGTGCCTCCATAGCATCAAAAAACTCATCGACCGCATCATCTAGTGCAATACTGGCTTGCTGAACCCCTTTTTTATCAACAACTGCATTATTAAAATTTTCTTGAGCGATATTCAGCGCATTACGCGCTTTTTCTACTCTATCGGTCATGCTTCACCTCGATTAATCATGCTGTCCCTTATGTGAGTCCTGCAATTCGCCGCACTTTCGCCAATCCATTTATCGGCATTCCTTAACGCTATGCCTTTGTGAAAAAATAAGTATTTCCCCTTGGCCTTGACGTTTAGCATCTCACCCTGTGCCGAAAAGTATTCATGCGGGCATAGCTCTGACAACATGCACTTGTAATTTCCATCCACCCCGTACCACTCGCAAAAATAGTTATTCAGCTCTTTCGCCGCGTAAATATCACGACCATCCGCGCCGTATCTGCTGATAAATTCACTGGGATCGGCAATCAGCTCATCAAAAAATCGTCTCACTATGTGCTTAAAATCAGCATACCTATCACTCGCCCCATCTTCTGTTTTCTTGATGTTTCGGCGACGTATAGCCTGATGGTCTGATGGTTGCCATAAAAGCCACCAGTTACGACGACCAATCACGCCAAGCAGATGCTCGACAGTACCCGAATAAATAACCCCAACATTGGGGCGTTCTGATTGATACGTTTCTATCATGCTACCTCCACGCTCATTACTTCCTCGTAAACCTGCATCTCTAATTTGTGCTTAATCGCACCATTCAGCCTTTCAAAAGCCATTTGCACAGAGTCCCATTCGCTAAAAGTCACATTGATTTTGTGCTTGTGGGCATACGCCATGATTTGACGTAGCGTTGGGGCAGGATGTTCTTTTGGGTGGTTTACAGTAATCGTACTCATTGCTTAACTACCTCGATTTGTTGTTTTGCATTAGCCAGAATATCCCGTTTATGAGCCTGTGTTTCTCTATTACGAGCCATAATGTCCTGTTTTATTTCTTCCTTTGTTGCTACAATTTCCTTAGACGGGCAATCATTCACTAGCCCTAAATCAGCTTTAAGTTCTGACAACACAGACAATCCTAGTCCGCTTGTTTGCTTCAACGGCTTGGCAATGGCTTTTTGCTCCTCGTAGTGTTCTGGCAAAAACTCATCCCAGCCGCTTTGCACTAAATGTTCATAAATTGGTCTCACCATCTCTACGCATTGCTTGGTTGATGAAGTCTTGAACAGAAAAGAATCAAAGCCTTCTGACTTGGCAACTGCAAACACCATCGGGTGTTGATAGCGACTTGCAATACCGCCTTGTCTTGGCACTGAGTTAGCAAGGATGTTTACTATTTGCTCAACAGGGAGTGCGTCAGACTGAGTGGCACATATTTTTCTAAATTCAGGTAATGATGGCGGCCATTCATAGGCTTTTAAAATCAGCACATCAAAACCGTGCTTAATATGCCCAACTGTCATTCCAGCTAATCCAGCTTGCCAAGTTTTTGCTGCATCGGTTAAAAATCCGTTTTCATCCACTGCCTGCCCTAAGTGCGAATGCCATTTATGCCCGTAAATTGATAACATTCGTTTCCAGACATGCGCTATGATCTTGTCGCTGGGCGGTTGAGTCGATGTACTCTCGCCGCTCACTGGCTTCGATTCGTTCAATGCCTCGCTGTGCTTCATCGACGAGTGAAGGTTTTCTACCAGTGACAGGATAGGTTTCATTGTTTCGATTTTTTGTGGCATAATTCTCACCGTTATTTTTTGAATTGATTTTTGAGCCTCGATTGGTGTTCGCTGCACTATCGGGGCTTTTTTGTGCCTGTAGTTTTTTGTTTCTGCTTACCCAGATTTTTACAGTGGCTTTCCAGCTTTTCATTTTGTTTTTAGCAACCATCCAGCCATTCGACTCGTAGTAATTCATGAAGTCACCCGCGTCTATGTGTGATTCAAGACCCTCGGTCACGATGAACTCAATAACCTCTGTCAGAGTTGGCGGCTTAAAAATTTCACGCTTAGGTTTTTCAATTTTCTCTTGCGGCGATTTATCGCCTATCTCTTGATTTTTAATATCTGTATTTGTATCTGTATTTGTATCTGTTTCTTTATGGTTACAATTCCGTTGTAACGTTTCGATAACGTCCGTTGTAACGTTCGCTATAACGTCCGTTACTTTTTCCCTGTTTTTCCATCTTGCCTCGGCTGATTTCTTGCCAGCGTCGGATGCTTTGGTTGATTTTTCTCTAACTTTTTCTAAATCAGCCTCAATTCTTTTGTGAAACCACATTCCGTTATCGTCTACGTTAAAGAAGTGTTGTAACGTTTCGATAACGTCCGCATAACGTTCGTTACTTATTCGCGTGATTGCCTTAATGTGTTTTTGGTTAATCGGCTTCCCTGTTTGCCAATAATTCATGATTAAAAGCAGGTACGCACCATGCTCATCAGTCTCTAAGTGCATGGTGTCCGACAGGTAATCAGCAACATAGAGCTGGATGTATGGTAAAGCGGCCATAATTACCCCCAAACCGCATTAGGATTAACGCGGCATTTTGATTTGTGTGTTGCGCTAAACCTTGTGTCATTGCATCTAGGGCAAATTCTCATCCCGACCGATACATGACCGACGCCAATAGCCTCTCTTTTCGCTATTGCCATGTGGTTTCCCATTTGTGCAACCCTTTTTTTAGTCATTTAGTCACCCACTACAAAGGAATACTTGCCATTAAATTTCTTGCACTTACGCGGGGCTTCGTCACTCAATGGGCGACCACCAAGCTCATAGTTAAAAAACGCCGAATTGATGACGATTGACTCTCTTTGGGCTAGTTTTTCATCCCATACGGAACAGGTCCCGTTATCGCCAAAATCGTCATAATGCCCATTGCTGGAAAAGCTCTGGCACTGCCCGCAGGTTACTTCTGCCAATTCGCTCATACCGCACCACCAAAAACATCATCCAGCGTGGTGTTAGCTCCTTTTTCAATTTCGTCTGCCAAGTATAAAATCGGTACGATGACGGCGAAAATGAACAGCGATAGCGACCAAATGCCTAACTTCATTAATGGATTCATATTGCCGCCTTATTTCTTGCCAATTTGCGCAGACGTTTTTCTTCTGCCTTGGCGTTAAGTTCTTTGTTTTTTGTTTTTGATGGTCTTGGCGGCTGTCTTTTATAAAAGACGGTCCCGCGCATGATTGGCGTAGCAAAGACTGACCTCATTAATGCCATGTGCAGCCCTATTGCTTTTCTGTCGATTTTCATTTCAACACCTCAGTTTTCAGTAATTTCATAACAGCGATTAACGCCCTCTTCTTTGCTTTTTCGATAAGTAGCCGTGCGATTACTACTTGAATTTCGATTCCTATCGGGAGGTACGGCATTCTTCTATTAGTCAAGTGCATGGTTAATCCTTGATTCCAAGTGCGATTAATACCGCCATTATGCGTTCTGAGTTTTCACCACGCTCCAGGTCGAGTTCACGATATAAACGCCCTAGGTGAGCCTCTACTGTGTTTTCACTGATATTCAAATCACGCGCGATACCTTTGTTTGATTTGCCCATACAAACAGCAACCCAAACATCTATAACGCGCGGCGTAAGTCGCTTGTATGACTTCAAAATATCTTCTTCGATTACTGCCATTGTCTTGCTCCTCTTTGGGGTTTCCCGTTAATGAATATTGCGTAACGGTTAAGTGGAATTGTTGGTTTTTGTAAAACGCCTAGAATATTTGCTAAGCGTTTAGAGAATTTATTTTTGGACGCAATGATTCTTTAGCTACTAAGCCGTTACATGATTTTTCTAAGGATTCTGCGTAGTTGGTTTCACCAGTGTATTCAGTTCTAGGGGGTTTTCCGTTCTTATGCCATTTCATTACAGCCTTGCCAGACACGCCACAGGCTCTACCTATAGCGTCATAGCTTCCAAGGATGTCCTTAACTTTCGTTAGGTTTTCTGAGTATGTGTTCATGAATAAATCCGATTTAATAAAAAACAGTGCAAATATTAGAACCAATAGTTACCTTTTGTCAAGAACTGATTATTACCATGCTTTAGCGTAAACTGAACCAATGGTTACTGATAATGAAAAACAAGCGTTTTCTAAACGATTAAACGCAATACTCGATAAAGCAGGAGTCCCGCCAAAAGGAAAGGGACGACAGCTTGAGCTTGGAAAAATGTTCGGGGTATCTGATAAAGGTGCTAGAAAGTGGATAGAAGCCGAAGCAATACCAGCCATGACAAAGCTGACTGAGATAGTCGCTAGGTTTAAAGATACTGGCGTTACTATCGAATGGTTATTGACTGGAAATGACGCTTATTCGCCAAATCAGACTTTTGAAATAGCTCCAAGACTAGCGATTGCAAAGAGAATACCTATAGTCGGAACGGCTAAACTGGGTGATAACGGATATTTTGTGGAACTGGAAACACCAACAGGATTTGGCGATGGATTTATCGAACACGCAACACGCGATGAAAACGCCTATGCGGTCCGTTGTGTCGGTGATTCGATGAAACCAAGGATTAGAAACGGTGAATTCGTGATCGTCTCACCGAATCAACAACCGATTAGTGGCGATGATGTGTTGATTCGGGATAAATCAGGTCGGGTGATGGTGAAAACACTGCTTTATATTCGTGATGACAAAGTTCATTTGCTGTCGATTAATGAGGCGCATCCACCACAATACATTGAGTTGTCGCAGGTTGAAATTATGCACTATGTCACTGCGATTGCCCCAAAGACCGCGTTTATTCGTGAGTAATATTAGAAAACTGCATGATTAGACTGGCTCGAATTGTTAGCGTATTGGGAAAAGCGGGCGAATAATTGACAGCATGGCTATTTGCAGCCAAACTAACTTCTTTTAAACTCAGCTAACTGGCAACACTATGACCCCAGCCTCCTTTCAGATTATTTATGATGGTTCGGCACTAGAGAATCATGAAATGGATGTGAATGACCTTGCCCCTGCATTATTGGCTATTGGTGGCTTAATGGAGGAAGTAGGTAATAGCCTGTATGGTGAAAAATTTAAAATATCTGTCAGCGTCAAAGGATCATTTAAAACAGGTTGTTTTGGTGTCGAGATGATTGCTCATGCCAATAGCCTTATCCTTGAAGCCATTGATATATTTAATAATGCCAACACCACGGCGGTATTAAGTGCAGCAGGTCTTATTGGTTTGGTTAAATCATCAGGCGGCACATTGATTGGGTTTTTACGTTGGGCAAAAGGACGCAAGGTAGCCAGCACAGAAGTTATTAGTGACGGCATAGTCAGAGTGTTCATTGACAGTGAACATTATGATATTGAGCAAACCGCTTTGGAAATGCTCAAAAATTACAAAATTCGTAAGGCATTTGACGCATTGATCAACGTTCCCTTAAGTAGGGATGGCATAGATTCATTTGCTGTTATTGACCCGCAACACCCACAACAGCCAATTTTGCATATTGAACGTGCAGAAGCGAATTACTTTGTCGCTCCTATGCCTGCTGATGAAGAAATTAACGACCAGACAACCATCGTTAGCCTGCAAATTATCAGTGCGGCATTCGCTGAGGGGCACAAGTGGAAGTTTTCCGATGGAACATCAACATTTTATGCGGAAATTTTAGATGAAGGCTTTATCCAGCGCGTACAAGCCAGTCAGGAAGTGTTCGCTAAAAATGACATCCTAAAAGTAAAACTGCATATTAGCCAATGGCTCACAGGACGCGGAATGCGCACCGATTACACCATAAAAGAAGTTATTGAGCATCGCTTAGCGCAACGACAAATTGATTTGTTTGTGCAATTACCACCAGAATAATTAAAAATTATTTCACCAACCTAACCAAACCAGCCTAACCGCTGGTTTTTTTGTGCCTGAAAATCTAGGTAGGTAACTTTTTGTGCCAAAAGGTAACTTTTAGTTCTTGACATTAAGTAACTAACAGTTCTATACTTTACCCGTGCTTGAGATTATTCAAATACGGCTCTTTAACATCGCTAAACAGATTCAAATACATTGCTTGTAATCCTTTGCGCCCAACTAAATGATTTAGTAGGTGTATCAATCCGAAGATGGATAGGCAACCGCATTACACACTGGTGTTTGTATCGTCACGGACGAATAGAAATTTAATCGCTACCCATTCTAGCGGGTGGGTAGTGAGATTAAGTTTTTAAAACATAGTCGATGCGCGATTATGCTTATATCTAGCCCACTGGCGACGGTGGGCATTTTTTACGCTAAACAGAATAACAAAAGACTTAACTTCCAAGATATTTGCTTGGTATCTATGTAATAAAAATTTCACAGGGGTCTCTAATCCTTGACTAATTTAGCCAAAAGCTAAGTTAGATGGGTCACGGTTGCAGGCTCAATAAACTATCAATCCATTCTAGGCCTGTCCCTGACATATTACGCGGCTTAATGATGGCAATCCCTAGAGACTTAAAAGGTGTAGGGAAAATTGATGGAGCAACCAAATCACAATTCAATCACATTATGAAGTATTAGGAGACATTATGTTTTTCAAAAATCTAAGCGTGTTCAGATTAACTGAGCAGTTTGATCGCACTGCCGATGAGCTGGCAGAAAAATTACAGGCATTCGCATTTAAGCCGTGCGGACCTCATGACGAAGTATCGGCGGGGTTTGTGCCTCCTGTTGGTAGTGAGTCACTGATTCACTCAGTAAGCGACTACATGATGGTTTGCCTTAAAAAGCAAACCAAAGTGTTGCCGTCATCAGCAGTGACGGAGGCCTTTAGTGAAAGATTAAAATCGCTTGAAGACGAACAAAAAAAGTTATCAGCAAAAGAGCGACGCGAGCTAAAGGATGAAGTTGTTTTTGAATTGCTCGCAAAGGCATTGACGACCTCAAAGCTTATTTATGCCTATATTGATGTAAATAGTGGTTTTATCGTCATTGACTCAGCATCCAGTGGCGTAACAGAGGACATACTTAGTATGTTACGCCGAAGCTTGGGGTCGCTGCCGTGTACAGCGTTAAATCCTGTTTTAAATCCGTCAGTGGTAATGACTGATTGGCTTAATGCAGGCACTTACCCTCAATTAGTTAATATTGATATGGATGCGGTTTTCAAGTCAGTAGACGACGAAGATAAAAGCGTTATTAGATGCAAGCATCAGGAGATGTTCTGCGATGAAATTATTGGCCATTTAACTGCGGGCAAAATGGTTGCAAGCATTGCACTTACTTACAACGACCGCATGAGTTTCATGCTGGATGATACGCTGACCATTAAAAAACTGAAGTTTCTTGATGCTGTTTACGATGACGTATCGGTTGACGACATTGAAACACCTGAACAACGCTTTGATGCCGATTTTGCAATTATGACGGGGGAATTAACGCCACTTATTAATGCAGTGATTAGCTGGTTTGGCGGCATCGTAGAATAGCCGCTAAATATACATGGTCGGCATATCCGACACAACACCACAACCGCTGATAGCAAGGCGGTTTTTTTATGTCTGGAGTTTTTTATGCTTGGAAAAATTCACGGCTTCAAATTTTCACAACGCCGCCGCCGAAACCATATTTTAACGTGGCTTTCAACACGGTCTTACCAATCAGATTTACACAGGGTGACTTATGAGTGACATAAAACTAGATGAACATGAGCAGTCTTTATGCAAAGACGATCCAATTGATAACCCGATTCCAGACTGTATTGTAATAGCAGCAATACTTATTCTTATCTCGGCTTTCATGTTTTTACCAATGGCAATATTCGGAGGTGAGTGATGTACCAAACCATAGCAGAGCGCAAAAAATTGGCCATGCACTTAGCTGGTCTGGACCATAAAAACAACCCAGTGAAACATTATAGTCCGCCATATATTGAACGGATTATTTTCGTGTCATTGATAGCTTTGATTATTGCGTCATGAAACCGATTGAGCGGCCCGACGGTGAGAGACAAAAGGCAACGGGCTTTGATATTGCCAAGTTCAAGGCAGCAATGGCGGATAAGGGCATTCCAGTAAAAGAAGATTATTTAAGCAATGGCAAGGCGTACCGACTTGGGGAAATTGACCATAAAAACGGCGTGCTTCCAAGGTATCAAGATAATGCAAGTTACATGGATGGCTGGAATAGCTACGAGCCGATAATTATCGCGCGAACCGTAGGCGGTAAAAAAAAGCAATACTCGCTCGCAGAAGTCACTTATCACCATAAATTACCAGAATGGTATTCAAGCATTTCGGATGCCCTTTATTACTCACGGGTAACTGAAAACACTTTGTTTATTGACAGGATAAATGAGCATCACATAAAGCTTGGTACATTTGAAGAAAAAATAGCGCGTGATTCCCTGATTAAGCCCGATGTTAAGCGACTTTATCAGTCAACGATAGACGGCGGTATATCAACATCAACAGACGGCGGCATTACTTGGCTTAACGGCGGGGTTATGAGTTCGTCGCTCATTCCCGTTATTGAGCGTCGAATCGAATACCTTGCTGGCACTTCATATAGACGATGGATAACAGTCGGGCATAAGGCTACCGAGGCTGAGCTTAAAAAAGGCTCATTAACAAAACTAAAGCCGCCACCACCCACAAAGCCCGCTGAGTTCAATGAGTTTGAGTGGTGGATTAGGCACATAAAAAGCAGCGAGCGAGCGGGAAACACGTTAGCACTATCAAAAAGAGTCGATGACTACCCTCAGGATGAGCAGGAATACCTGCTTAAAAAAAGCAGTTGCTTTAATGAGTGGGAGCTTGAACAGCTACACGCCAATAGAGAGCTTTATTATAGCGACTATGGCGAGGTTATTGGATGGCGATGCCCCTGCTATTACGCAAGGCTTTCAGCACACCAAAAAGCAGTTAAACAATACGAAAAGGCCCTTGAAAAGTGGGCAAAACTTTAAATTTAGGAGTTAGTTATGTCAGCAGTAATGAAACAACAACAGCAACAACAAGCAACCGCGCTTGCACCGTTAGAATCATTAAAGCGGTCCCTGTTCCCGCAAATTAAAGCTCTCGTCCCTGATGATGAGGCTATGGCAAAGTCACTATTTGCATCCGCTGTGCGCCTTGCCAGTGACCCAAAAATCATGGCGTGTACGCAAAACAGTATTATCAATTGCTTTACCCGCGCCATTGACCTTGATTTAAACCTAGACCCTGCCTATGGCGAGGTTTATTTCATCCCTTACAAAGACTGGCGTGACGGTAGCGTAACAGAGCTAACCGTACAGCTTGGTGCAAAAGGTCTGGCAGCTATGGCGCAAAGTCTTGGCGGCTGGCAAATACAGATTATTCCCGTGTTCAACTGTGACACTTACGAGGTTAAAAAAGTATTTAAAAATGGATGGATGGAAACGGAAACCACCCTTGAATTTAACGAAGCAGAGCGTGAGCTGCACATACATGACCAAGCATGGGTTCACTTGAACCTGCGGGCCATTGTCGCCACCGCACGGCGCAAAGAAAATGGTGAGTGGGTAACAATCAGTCTTGAGCCAGCGATTACACGGAATGAAATTGAACGTCGTCGCATGATGTCAAATAATCAAAAGTCATACCCAAAAATGGAAGCTGGTAAAAGGGCCAGACTAGAGAGCGGTCTGCCCATAGGCGTATGGCAAGATCATTATCTGGCGATGGCAGAAAAAACCGCATTAGCGGCAATGGCCAGAAAACTGCCGAAAAATAAAGGCACTGAAAAACTGTTGAATACGCTTAATAGCGATGCAATTGACTCTACATCAACCGTTATTGATGACAGGCAGGTTGCTTTGCCAGTCCCTGCGAATCAAGACAAACCCATCGAGCATCTTATTCCTGCTCCTGAACCTGCACCTGCACCTGATTCAGTACAAGATCACTCTTCACGCGACGAAATGGCCGATGATGCTGAATTTACCGATGTGCAGAACTTTGACAGCCCTGTCAATGTTGACATTGAAACGGGTGAGATACTTGCTCAGTCGGGCGGTGAAAAAACCGCCGATGATGTGGCCAATGAGGTTATAAGCAAGCCGCTAATCACATTTACCGAAGAAAAATACCTCAAAGGCGCGTTGGCTGCCTGCAAAAACAACAAGCAGTTGACAGAGCTTTGGGAAACGGTCCCCGCCGAACTGCAACAAAAGTACCAAGAGCAGTTTAACGAACGCCAGGACTTGATGCGCTAGTTAATTGACCTAATCAGCCCGCAGACGCGGGCGCAACCAAGGTAATGCAATGGGTAAAAAAATAATCATTCACTCATGTGAAAATCAAGCTGAAATGCTTGATATTGCCAAGAACTATATTGGTGATAATCCTGTCGTGCAGTGCAAAAGCAATGGGTATCATGGATTGGTAGCAATAATGCGTAATAACAAGTATGTGGGCAGTGTTCAGGAGTCCAGTGTATCAATTATTTTTAAAGGTATTGAAAATGGATAATAACAACCAAATTGCTGAATACAGCAAAACTGAAGCTGAATTGAGCGCGTTGCGAGAAGTTTGCGCGACAACGGTATTCGATGTCAAAACACCTTCTGGTATGAAGCAAGCTGTAAGTTTACGCGCTAAGGTGCGTGGACTAAGAACAAGTGTTGAAAAGTTACGCAAAGAAACTAAAGCTCCTGTTTTGGCTCTTGGAAAGCTTATTGATAGCGAAGCCAATAGAATAACTAACGCGCTTTTCGATTTAGAAAAGCCAATTGATGGTGCTATAAAAGCAGAGGAATCGCGCAAGGCGGAAGAAAAAAAGATTGAAGCTGAACGGGAGGCCAAGGTTCAAGAATGGTTTGATTCTATTAATCAGATACCAATTTGCTACATAGGCGTTTCATCACTGCTAATTAAAGAAAAAATTGAATGGCTTAGCGGCAATGACGACCTACATCCTGATTTGTTTAAATCTCGACTTAATGAGGCAAAAGCAGCAATACTATCAATCATCGAAAAGCTAACGGTTATGCTGCATTTTGCCGAGAAAGGCGAAAATGATAGAGCCGAACTTGCCGAAAAAACCAAACAGCTTGATGAGCTGAGTGTTAAGCCCGATCCAGTCCATGAATCAACGGTATCAGTTGATAGTGTTACCAAACCAGCGATTGTTAGCAATGACGATTATCAAGATACGATGTTCGGCCTGTCAAATAGCCAGCTAACGTTTATCAGTACCATTCAAAACTCCAGTGATGTTGCGGTTCGTAACATACGACGCATGGCAGGTGAATTACTTGCATTGCGAACTTCTTATGAGCATCTTTTATGGCTAACCACATCAAGGCCGATTGAGACAGCCCCAAGGCACGGTAAAAACATCCTGTTATCAAATGGCAGAATATGGAAACAGGGCTATCACCATGATAGCGACGGCTGGATAGGCGTTGATAAACCTACCCACTGGCAACCACTGCCAAACACACCAATGCCTCAGGCTGAGGAATCTAACTTAAAAATCGCGGATGACGCGCTAGGAATGTAAATGACTGTACACAGAGATATACCAGAAGTGATTGAAAGATGTAAAGAAAGCACATCGGTTTTGGCAATTTTCCAAGCACCAGAACCACATAAGTTTAATGTACTGTTTGCTGATACCGTGCAAACAACAAAAGACATTAAAGCTGGTCATGACGATAGAGGCAATAAGCTGATTTGTATCGTTAATGTGGGTGATGGCATGGCTGAGTTGGCCGAAAAATTGAAGGCAGAGATATGAGCAATGTCTTTAGTTTTACAGGCCGCGTAGGTCGTGACGCGGAGGTGAGGTATATCCCGTCAGGTGCGGCTGTTTTGAATGTGAACGTAGCACATGATGTTGGTTATGGCGATAGAGCGCAGACGATATGGGTAGAGTGCGCGGTATGGGGTAAGCGTGCCGAAGGGCAGCTTGTAACGTACCTTAAAAAAGGTCAGCAGGTTTTTGTCTCAGGGGAATTGTCACAAAGCACATACAAGGCCAATGATGGCACTGAAAAAACCAAGCTGGTTTTAAATGCCAATATCCTTGATCTGGTCGGCAGCAATGCGCCGCAATCACAAGCCGCGCCGCAATCACAGCACCATACTGATAGAACCCCATCGCCTAATGCACCACCAAGAGATAATTTTGATGAGCCATTTGATGGCGATATGCCATTTTAGGAGTCAGTTGTTAAGTAATCCTTAACAACTCAACAACCAAGCCCTGCTAGTCGGGGCTTTTTTATGTCAAACAAGAGGCAATTTATGGCTGAATCGCTAACAACAAAGCAAGCCGCCAAATTTTTGGGCTGTCACGAAGACACAGTTTATAAGCTGGTTCGTGAGGGTAAAATTAAGGCCTGCAATATCGGGCGTGGGTATCGTTTTTTAATAGATGACCTAAAAGCGCAATTTGATTATGCTATCAACGGCGATAACAGCAACGTGGTTGATTTTGGTAAACGCAAACTGGAGGATAAAAAATGCCAATCTATCAACGCGGGGAAACGTGGTGTCTCGACTATACCGACGCAAGCGGGAGGCGAGTACGCGAGTCTGCTGGGACTAAAATAAAAAAAGAAGCACAAGAGTTACTCAATAAAAAAGTAGCTCAGGTGTTTGAAGAAAAGCGGCTAGGCATAATAACCAAGCCGCGTTACACATGGCAAGAGGCGGTTGTTCGGTGGCTATCTGAACAATCGCACAAGAAAAGTATTCACGAAGATAAAAACCATTTGCGTTGGCTTCATCCACATTTGCATGATACCAAACTGGACGAAATCAATAAAACCATGATTGATAATATCAGGCTTGCCAAGCTGCAAACAGGCGTAGCGAATGCGACTGTTAATAGAATGCTGGCGGTTTTGAGGTCGATATTGAACAGGGCTAAGGATGACTGGGAGTGGTTAGATAACACGCCACGCATTAAGGCAATGCCGATTAAATCAGATCGGGTTCGGTGGCTAACTAGGGCGGAAGCTGAAAGGCTTATGAGTGAGTTGCCTCCACACCTTGAGGCAATGGCGCGGTTCACCCTTGAAACGGGGCTGCGTGAATCTAACGTGGTCAACTTGCAACGCTCACAGATTGACATGATTAGGCGGTGTGCGTGGATTCATGCTGAAAACTCAAAGAGTGGCAAGGCGATACCCGTCGCACTAAGTAAAGAAGCCTATCGCATAGTCAGTGAGCAATTGTCGGTAAATGAAACCTATGTGTTCACCTACGAAAATCACCCCGTTACCCGCGCCAATAATCACGCATGGCGTAAGGCACTAATCAGGGCGGGTATTAAAGATTTTCGCTGGCACGATTTAAGGCATACATGGGCTAGTTGGCACGTTCAGAATGGCACGCCGTTGAATGTGCTTAAAGAGTTAGGAGGGTGGTCTGATTTATCCATCGTCATGCGTTACGCGCATTTATCCAGTGAGCATTTATCGGGTTATGCGGACAATGCAGGTGGGCTATGTGTCACAAATCCGTCACAGTCTGCAAAAAAGGCGTAAATCGTTTTTGTAAGTGCATGATTTTTAAAGCCGATGGGCGGAATCGAACCGCCGACCCACACATTACGAATCTTATACTTATTAAATTAACATAACATAATCAATAACTTGCGGTTATCGCCATTCCTGCAAACCCGTCACAAGCCGACACAACACGATACGACCATAATGCAACCCTACGACACTGTGTCACAAATTTGTCACACCTAAGATTATTTAGTTTATGGCTCGCGTGAGTCATAAAGAAAATTATTTTAACCAACGAACCCGCTATATGCGGGTTTTTTATTGAGCATAGGAAAGAGAATGACATTTCAGGCAATTGTTAGAGAAAGAGAGGATGGCGATTTTGATGTTATTGCTGCAATACAAGTAAGTGGCTTGCAAGATGAGCTAAATTACATCCCTACCCAGTGGGCGAATGAGATTATCGAGTACATGAATAAATGCGCTCCAAATGAAACATTTTCCACGCTTGAACTTGAAAATGTGACGGATGTTATTGAGGGCGACTTAACGGGTATTAATGATGGTAAACGGTGATTTATTTGATGACACAGAACCAGTTAAACCATCGGCAAAGAAAGCAGGTTTTACGCATGACAGCGTTGATAATATTTCTGTTGAATGGTACACGCCTAAATGGATATTTGATGAACTAGGTGTTGTGTTTGATATTGACGTATGCGCTCCAGCGGTTGGTGTTTTTTCCAATGAAACACTTAGAAAGAATGGCGTAAACCCTGCCGAATACATTGGTGGCGTTCCTTGGATTCCAGCTAAAAAGCATTTCGATATTCACACGGACGGATTAATTAGTGATTGGCAGGGTAACGCATGGTGTAACCCACCATACGGTAAATTTACCCCAAAATGGTTAGAGAAAATGCACCGTCACCGCAACGGTATCGCGTTAGTGTTTGCGCGTACCGACTGTGCATGGTTTCACGATTATTGTGCTAAAGCGGATGCAATCCTGTTTATTCAGAAGCGGGTTAAGTTTGTGGACGGCTTAGGCGTTACATCTGGCAACGGTGCAGGTAGTGGCTCTATGTTGATCGCATGGGGAAAAGAAAATGTAGAGGCACTAGAGCGAATGCAAGACAAAGGCAAGCTCTGGATATTGTGATACTTATAACCGCTTCGGCGGTTTTTTATTGCCAAGAGGAAATCATGGGAACCATAGAGCTATTCAAAAAATTATTGACGTTAAAACCGCTATTTCACTTTGACATTGAAGTAGAGAAACGCGATGAAGAAGAACATGCGCATTTTTTTAAAGAATGTGAGCGCAGGGGGCTAATACCCAAGTGGCTTGACTGCGAAGTACCGACAATCCGCGTTACTAACTGTGCGGGGGCCACAAAAATACAAAAGGCTGTCGCTAGGCTTAATAGCAAAGACATGGCCCATATTAACGGCCTGCTGGTTGCCTCTGGCATTAGAGCCTTGAATAAATTTCGGTGTAAAGAGTTCTGCGCCTTATTTGAGCGGGAACGATACTGGGCAAAAAAGAACCGTGATGAAAAGTGGGAAAAAATTTACAGGGCTTTTTCAACGGCAAATGAAATGCAGGTTGAATCAATAATACAAAGCATTAGATAAGAAAAATAAGGGGCAGTCATGCAGGAAAAATTACCAAAGGGCGTGTACAAGGCTAGAAATTGCTATCAGGTGCGCTACAAAAATAAATACATTGGGACCTACCGCACGCTTGACGGGGCAATAACCGCTCGTGAAAAGGAGGAAAAAGACGATCCGATTGTTTACCCTGAAAAGATAGACCGCAGCAGTGAATATATCGAGTACGCGATCTCAAGGGTTTCCAGTAGCTATTATGTCAGGATTGTTAGCAACGGCGCGTCTACTCACATAGGGGCTTATAAAGACCTTAATGTAGCAAGAATTGCTCGTAATAATGCCCTTAGGTCAATGGGCATAAAGGTATCGCTATCAGCAAAAGGAATTGAGCTTATCCCCGATGATCTTAGAAGGCAGCCTTTAAGCAAAAAAAGTGCCTTTGATAAATTGAATGCCAAGGAAGTAAATGCCAAAAGAAAGCCTTTGCCGCATCAAAACATTGTTATCGGCAAACAGGCTTATGAGGTTAAGAAAAAACCGTCTTTTTTGCCCCCGACAATTGAATTTAAACCCGATCCAACGCTTCCAGACTTGACGGGCATAGAGCGCAAGGACGGGGTTTTTTTCCTAGAAGACAGATGGGTAGTATTCATTACAAAAAATGGCATTCAGCATTTATTTGTTGCCACCTCACCAGAAGACGGCAAGGGCATACAGAAGCGCGGCGGGCCGCTTAGATTAAGAGAGGGTAAGGCATGAGCAAGCCGTTGTTAATTATGGTCACGCACCCTAAATACTGGACACTATTACCTTGGATAGAGTCATGCCCATGTAAGCATAAATGCGGAGGATTGCGGTTTACATGGTTGTTTATTGTTGTTATTCGGGGGTTAGTTTGATGGCTCGCGCAGCATATAAAAAGTATGGAAACAAAAAAACAGCGGCATCAAATGGAGTTAAATGCGATAGCGGCAGGGAAGCTAGGAGATACTCTCAACTTATTTTGATGGAAAAGGCGGGGTTAATACAGAATCTTGAAAGGCAGGTGGTTTTCCAATTAATACCAAAACAGCCCCTATCAACTGGAAAGTGTGAGCGGTCGTGTAAGTACATCCTTGATTTCCGCTATACAAAAGATGGCGTAATTATTTATGAGGATAGCAAGGGTAGTCGTACCGCTGATTACATTATAAAAAGAAAATTAATGCTCTGGTTACTTGGCATTGAAATCTTAGAAACTTAGGCTGAAAACAAGGTTATTTATGAGTGAAAAATATTACTGTATAAACGAAGCGTGTAAAAACAGGCATGAATGCAAAAAAAGCATCAGTGTTGTCGGTGAGCGGCAAACGCCCGTTTTTTATTCGGCAAAAAGCCAATTTCATACTTGCAAGCAGTTTGAATGCTTAGATCATCATTTTGATTATGTGCATGGCGAAACAGCACAGCAGTGCAGGGAATGCGGAATGCTTGAAATTGATGCTATTGAATTTAGATTGCCATCGACAGTACAGCCTATTTCAGTAATTAAGACTAAGGTTTTATTTTAAAATTAATAACTTATAACTTGCTCACCTTATTTGTGAGGTGAGCAACAGCTACAGAGGGTTTATGAAAAAATTATTTAAACCGCTTGCCGATGTTAGTGACGATAGTGTCATCCATATCATTAACGATGAGCAAGACAGGTTGGAGGCTATTTCTGATTATGGGTATGACGATTTAGTGCCACTAACCGCCGCTGAGATAGTAGCATTTTTACCAGAAAGCGGATTAAAACTAGATGTTTTGTTGCGGTCTTATGACTTTACAATTGATGTTGATGGTCAAGTATGTGGATTAGTTGCTGGTGATATGGGCTACGAAGACACGGGTATTTTTATAGACGATAGCTGTAAAAACGCCATTAATAAAGAATATACCGCAGACGAATGGTGGGAGTTTGCGCCTTGGCAGGATATGAAAGACGCTCCGCGTGATGGTGTATTTATATTAGTAATTGATAGATTTGTTAATGCACCTATCTCAGTTAGATTTAAAGCAGATAAAGATGGGTTTTTTAATATTTATGGAAACCGTGTTTACTTTGAAAAATGGTTACCACTTCCGCAGGTTGCATTATGATCGACATACCTTTTGATTTAGAACGCGCTAAAGATGGTGATGAACACGGATTACAAGTTTTAATAGATGGGGTAAAAGTTGATTGCGAAATAATAGACTGGGATGGAGAAACTGTTTTTGTAATGGCTAATAGAAATGAATTTCCTACTCAATATGAAAATTTAAGCTACAAATTTCCTAAAAAGGATATAGAAAATGACTGAATATAAAGTAGTTGCATGGAATGGACAGGAGAGAATGTCTATATTTGTTAATATGGCTATAGAAGATGGATGGTCTTTATATGGTGGTATATCAATTGCAGTAGATGAAAGAAATAATTATCATTTTGCACAAGCATTGATAAGAGAAACATCAATCGATGAAAACAGGTGTAAAAATGACTGATTTTATGATGATATTTATTTTATATATTGCGCCGTTAATAATAGATATATTTGCTATTTTATATTTTGCTTACGATGCTAAACCATCAGAAAAAATAGGAATGACTTTTATTTCATTTTTTCCTCTTATAAATATTGTAATAGCAATTCTTTTAATTATGCTGTTTATTTCGATTAGAGTAAATAGTGTAATTAATTATCTCGACACTTATGGTGAATAAAATGACTAAACAAGAAATAATGAATTTAAGCGGTGATGATCTTGATCATGCTGTTGCTATTGCACAAGGATGGGGAAAAGGAAATCTAATATGGCTTAAAAATAGAATTTTTATCTGTACAATAAAATTATATCACCCATTAACAAATGGTACTCAGTGTATGGAAATAATGAAACGCGAGAGAATAGCAGTTGAGCCAGATTATGATAATAACAATAAATGGACTTCCGTAAAAGTATTAAAGACGTATCAAAATACTTGGGAAGAAGATGTAGTAAGGTCTTATGGCGAAACACCAAACGAAGCAATCCTTCGCTGTTTTTTATTGAGCAAGCAGGAGAGAAATGAAAATCTACCAAGCGGCGGCGCATAGCATTGCCGCCTAAATAATCCCATATCAAATGGTATCTAAGTACCTTTGTCTATTGCAAATATACCGCTGATTAAATGGCGGTATATTCGTCACTGTTTCAATTCCAACTACCTCAAATCCAAGCTCAATAAGCGGGGATTCCGATATTACATAGTAAAAAATATCATTCTTTTTTACTGTAAAACTCCAAGGCGCAGGTGCTAATAATTCTGGCTCGATGAGAAAAATAAAATTATCGTCTGTACCATTATTGGCATCTTGCTGATCCATCATCAACGACGCACCGAAAGCGTCACCTCTCAGAGCATAGGCATTGCCTAGCGGCTCAAAGCTATAATTTTCCTCATCCTCAGAAGACATTACCCCCATGCCGCCCAGTGTTGGCAATCCCATCACCTGACTGCCGCCAGTACGATTTACCACTTTGCGCAAAAACTTACAGTGTGCGCTATTTGGGTGATTCAAAACAACCAGCCTTGCCGCCCTGTTAATGCCTATGGGTACTACGTTCAACATGGTCTACCTGCCTTGTGATTGTCTTAAAATTGCCAGCATTGCCGCCTCTTGGTCGCTTGATAGACCAAGCCGCTTGATGTGATTTATTTCACGCTCAAATTGCTGAGCTGTCATTGGTTTTTTGGCTTTTTGTGGAGGTGGAATCTTGGCTTTTTCTGCTGCCAGTTTAGCGGCTTTATTGGCTTCCCTAACCCTATTCTTTTCAGCTAAAACTTTTAGCTTAGCCCGCTCTTTAGCCAATTCATGTTTATTGCGCTTGGCTTCCGCATTACTGACTTGAGTGTCTATTTTATCTGTTTTTCGCTTAGCCTGTTTTTCCAGCTCTTTTATGGCATCAACATGTTTAGCGCGTACCTGTGACTTATTAAATTCATGCGATTTTGCCTTAGACATCATGCTGGTAATGGTTGCCAGCACATAGCCACTATGCATTATTTCAGACATCACTCTGATAACGTGCTTACAGGCAACGCCGCGTAATTCAGGGTTTCTAATTTTTGGCAGCCCTGTTTCTTGTCTTCCACACCCATATTTACCAATGGTTGCCATATAGCGATACCAAAACGTGTGTCTTCCACAATCGCACTCAAATAAAACTCTGCTTTTGCGTAATCTTAACGCTGCTGCGTGTGCAGTCGTATTGCCGCCCGCCGCCAATGAATTATACAGCTCCTTATTAAATTCAACGCTCACAAAATGGCGTTTTTCAGGCGACTTACCGCTTGAATTGGTTATAAACCGCAGCTTTCCATTGAGTGCCTGTTGAACTACAGAATTTTTAATTTCAGCCTTAGCTCTTTTAATGTCGATAGCGCGAGAAAGGCTTATTACCTGTTCTGGTAATATACCGCCCTTATAGGCTTTCTGTAATGCGTCAACTTTCTGCTTGAATCTGGCTAGGTCAGCGGGAGTGATTTCGCGCTGTTCCCCCCATTCTGATCCACCTGCCGTAGTCTTTAATATCTTGGAAGCGTCCCATTGTCCAGTTTGCAGGTCATCGGTGTTCATGATGACGCTGTTTGTGGCTTTGGCGGCATTGGCCCTGCGTGCTTTATCGCTATCCGCCAATCGGTTCGCTTCGGCTATCTTACCGCTTAAGTCACCTAACCATTCTGTATCTATTGGATTTGCCATTTATCCTGCCCACGTTGGCTTTCCACTTTTCCTGTATTGCGGATCGCTTTCAAAGCCAGCTCTGCGCTTGAAATAATAAAGCTGTGACACCGTAGGCAATATGATTTGCTTTTGTATCAGCTCTTGGTCAACGGTGTCTAATCCAGCCGCCGCCATCACGCAAAGCGTTTCGTTTGGATTGCCATAAACACGGCGAGATACCAGTGTAATATCAAACGCCTCATCGGGTGTGACTTGATAAAACACAGCCGCGTCCCAAGGCTTCGCTCGCAGCGCAAAATCACGCACCAACCGATAAAAGTTTTTAGCTGCCGTCGAATTAATATCGCTCATATCGTCATAATCCCGCCAATCTCAAGCCTAGATAAATCGGCACTAAAGTCATCCATAAAGCTAAATACAGAATCAATGCTATCTGCACGGGTACAGCAATGCAGGGCCGTTGCCAGTGTAGCTATTTGCTGGCAGGTAACGGAATCACTAATGCGGTACTTGATTCCAGAATCATCAACGCCGTCTTTTTCTATGCTTGGAGCTGAGCCGATTGCTTTGTCACTGTAAACAAGCCTTGAGCTTTTCCCATCCGTAGCAACGCCGCCAGACATGGCAAAATAGGCATTAATGGCTTCTTTCAGGTCCGCATTAGTAAACAGGCTGTCGCGCTCTATCTGAGGATCGTTGGTAATAACCATACAGTCACCATTTCTTTCGCGCCTGTAAGGAGTTATTACACTGATAACCAGTATTTTACTTTCTTGGTCGTATGCACTGTAAGCGGTTACTGCTTGCCCGCCAAACCCAACGATAGTAGTTTGTATTTTAAGCATCAATTGCCTATCTGATTGCTGGTAATCTGTGTAATAACTGGATAACCATGTGGATCGTTAGGATTCCCGTTTGTGCCTTTGCCGTCGTTATGGTCGGTATCTTTTGGGTGGTCAAACAGTGGTACGGTAGTCTTTAAATTCAGTCGAATGGCGTTGATCTTGACGTTCTTAGACTCGCTATCAATAGCCGATGCGGGCGTTTCAGGTGATTCTATTTGAGTCGGCCACTGCAAATCAAATCCTGCGAACCTAAACGTGGACATAAACGTATGATTGCCCATTGTATCCAAAAACAAAATAAATTGTGATGACAGCGATTTAACCGTTGGTTCATCTGCTGCAAAAATAGCTACCTGTACCGACATATCGGCGGTAATGGTACGCATACCAAACAGCCGTTCTTTTGTGTCATTTGGCAGTGTTACCCTTATTGATTCGCCTAATTGCCGCCTATAATCCCTTCCAGTCGGCATGTGGTCATTGGCTACAGCAACGATGATAACAGGCAGCCGATATGCCTTAGTCGGCGCGGTATCGGTATCGTTGCGCTGCCACATGGCAAGTTGCTCTGTGACTGTATCAAACATGCGACTTGGACACCATACGACAGACTTATTAAATCCCCTGCCTACATATTCTTGCATTGACTGAGTAGTAGGAACAAGCTGGCCAAAAAACCTTTCCATGAGTCCACCAAAGCCAACCTTTACAGGTTCAAACATTTTTATCCCCTTTGGCTATGCAAAAAATCAAGTGCTTTTTTGATTTCAGACTTGCTGTCTTTTTTTTCTGAACTTGATGCCAGCTCAAGCGCGGAATCAAGAAAAAACTCAGTATCACGCCGCATTCTGTCAGCCTTGCCTTTTGCTACCCTAAGCGGTAAGGTAAAGCCTATGTCATCTAAAAACGGCTTGCCCGATGCCAGCATATCAACCATACGATCATTATCGGCTTGGCACGAATCAAGCGAAGCCTCAAGCATCCCAGCGTAACTTGTTTTTTGCGCTAGTGCCTGCTCTAAAAAATCGACCTGCTCTTTAAGGCTTAACGCCACCAAGTCATCAATAGTCACATCATCAATAGAGTCAAGAATGTACGGACGATTGGAGTTAAAATTTGGGTTGATAACGTAGTCGAAACCAGTCAGCTCATAAGAGCCTGCCTTGATTGCCGATGAAAACCCGCCCACTTTGCTTGAGTACATCTTTGCTACTTTTGCGCCGCTATCGGTGTCCAGTATTTCAGTTTGATGCTCAATATCGCCGTTTGGGTATGCCTTGACAAAAGTAGTTACAACGGCAGGGTCAAATTCAGTGTACTTGCCCTTTATCATGGCCGACTCAACGGCATCTAGGCCTGCTAAAACACGCGGGGCATGACCATAAAAACCGACCATGCCACGCCCATTTACCAGCTCCTGACACTTTCCGCCATTGATTGAGTCACACAGCTTTTTTATATCAAAATTGCGCTCTTGACCAAGGTATTGCCTGCCCCTGTCTTTTACGTTAAATCTGATAAGTGGTAATTTCGTACTCATAATTTGTTCCTTTGGCGAGTTGTCTACAAAAAAAGATTGTCAATGCCAGTGTCATCAAGGCCCATTTGCTCCTTGCAGAATTTAACCAGCGTCGGTTCAAGTCGGTGCAACGCCTCTGAGTAGTCCCACAAGATGCGAATATCGCTGTCGCGGGGCTGTGTGTCCATAAAATCCAGCACCAAGCCAAGCGCACCATGTCTTTTTAAGTTCTGCATTGCCTTTACTTTGGTAACGACCATTGCTGACCGCAAATCATCAATAGTTGGCGGAGCTGGAGGTGTCGGCGTAAATATACCCCACTTATAACCCATCCATACCGCTAGGCTATCCCCGCTAACTTTTGGCGGCTTAATGTCAGTAGAGTTAATTCGCATAATCGGATCTCCCGTGATTTGACAAATGTCTGAATCGCTCTCACCGATAAATACACCTGACGGGTCAAAATCATAAAGTCTCATAATCTTTCTCTAGTATTTTATGATATATGGCAATGCAATATTAGATGGCCTAACAACGCCAGAGGCTACGTTAACCCCCGCCGTCCCAGCGATTGCGCTAGTCGATGTGCTGGAAATCCAGTTGATACGCTCATTCGGGTAATCTGTCACTACATAAGCATCGCAGCCGTTACTTTTTTGAGCAGCAGAGAGTGATGTTGCGTTATTGGCAATTGCCCCGACACCCTCATAAGCCACACCTGAGCCGATTGTAGAGGTATCAAAAGCAACGATCGTGCCTTTTTGAGCTGTTCCAAGAGTCCGACTTGCGTCAACTCCTCGCCCACGATCAAGCCCGCGAACAAATAAGCCGCGAATGTCGGGGGCATTAAATGTAGTCGAGCCATCACCGAGACCATATAGAGACTGCAAATAGGTGTGCGTGCCTGATTGCGTCCCTGTCGTTATTACACGCGTACAAACGCCAAAAATCGACGTTGTTAAATAAAAAGTATTAGCATCTATTGGCTCAACAAAATAATCAGTCCCCGTGCTTAAGCCTGTTGGCAGTGCGCCCGTGGTAAAAAGCCTTAACCGCTCGCCCCCTGTAAAGCCATGCGTTGTTTTTGTAAACACACCTGGGCTTGCGATTGTGCAAGTGAATGTTTGCGCCGTAAATCCTTGGCTCGTTACCCACAAGTCGAATAAATCCGCATAAGTGGTGCGAGACAATACAGACCCGTCAAAAACATAACCAGCGGGCGCAACAGTAGAGCTTCCAGTATAAGGGAAAATAGTGCCCACAGGAACAGCCGAGCTGGACTCATCAGGGTTTTGCAGGATAACCTTATCGAGCGTCGAGCTGTATTTAAACTGAGCAATCATGCCAGTCACTAAATTAGCTGCTCTTAATGCCGTACCGCCTATTTTTACAATAGTCTTGGCCGCTAATCCGCTTGGACTAACTGTTGGTGTAGTCGTCGTGTTATTTGCCGTGATTTTGGCAAAAAATGTCATCCCGTCAACCCATGCACTATAAGCAGGTGTATATGTTGCTGTAATAGCGTTTGCCGTGCCGCCAGCGATAGCGTGATTATAAATGCAGTTCTGCACACCTGCTTTAGTTGCCCATGCCGCCGCTCCATGTGCATTAACATCGTTGTTATGCGCGGTAATGGCATTGGTTACATATTGAAACGTAGCCAGATTTGCAGTATCAAAATTTAACGTGACAGTTGATGTATTAACCCGCTTAATCGGGAATATGATTTGCGTTTCAATCGCCTGCCCAGAGGATAAAATGGATTTTGATATTTCACAGTTTCCTGTGTACATGACAACGCCAGCATTGTCTAAAATCCTAAACTCTCGAATAGTCCAGCCGCCGATGTTATACGGCAAAACGACCTCGACATTATCAATAGTCGAGTCTAGCGGATCAACGGTTATTGAGTTGATGCTTGCTAAATGAACTTGGTGGACAATCGCGCCGTCATTGATAGACGGGGTGAAAAAAACGCCGTTATTGTCGCCTAGTGCCACTTGAGATAGCACGGTAGCCAAAGCGTTCGCTTCATTGTAGGCGTATTTCGCCGCACCTGTTGTTGTTAATAAAGAGCTGTAAATACTCATACGCTTGTGCTTAATTTAATGGTTGAAATTACTTTAATTGATGATGCTATGTGCAAGCCCACCGCTTCTACTGATTGAATTGGGTCGGTCTCTCTAATGACTATCTTCTGCCTGATTTTTATTCCGCACGCCACATAGTATTTACATGGAATCTCTGCTAATAGTGCTAGATTCAACAGCATCCGCGCTGGAATAACGGAGCGCAAAACTGGATTCATTGCGATAACCGACTCAGGCGTTACTTGGTGGTAATCAAGCGATATTCTTATTCTGCTGGTCAGAAAATAATTAGCGTCAGCCGATGCAGACGGTATTAACTTGGTCGGGTATGGGTATGATTTGTGCTGGGCTAACTGATTTAAAACCCATGCGTTAGGGAACAACAACTGCAAGTAAGTACGCAAAAAATGCAGTCCGCGCCCTTGGTTGTTGCGAGACTTCCAAGCGCGGTATAAGTAGCGCGTTGCCGTTTCCTCTCTATCACCCGCTAACAGCACAAGGCCGTCATAATTAACCGCCTTACGCACTAAATTAAGCGACCCAATGTGCGCCATGCCAAGTACGTTTGCATCAAAAACCGTTTCTGCCATCGAGTCGGTGAACAGCTTAATAAACAGATTTCTAAGCTCGTTTTCAATATCAAAATTTGACTGCCCTGCACTGTTGGCAAGTGGCTTTAAGGCAGGTAGCTTGGCATTAGGAAAATCCATGCTTAGCGATTCCCCCATCCGCCTACGGTGATGTTTTTCGTGGTCACGGTAACGGTTAGGCTGTCAGTTGAAATATAACGCCACAGTTCAGGGCGTAAATTACCAATAGGCGCGGCAATGGCTACCGTTAAATCAGCTCTACCGTCTGATAATTCAGGAATTTTAGACTTCAACAGCGCGTAAACTTCACGATAAAGCGGCTCATTGCTACCGCGTTTTGAGGCCGCCGCAGTTTCGCCGTATTCTGTCAGTATCGCGGTAATAATCTTTGCTCGCACATCGCTGGCAACATAACTGGTTGATACAACTGCCGTTATCGTGGTCGCTATTTTTGAGCGTACAGGCGTATAAAAAACAACCTTATATGAATCATCGGCATTTTTAATCGCCGTTTTGATCGCGGTTTGGGTGGCTGTTAAGCTGGTTATTACTGTCGGGGCAACGGGGGCGGCTGGGTTAGGTTCGGTCAATACGGTCTCTGTACCATCAGCCGATAAAACAGCGACAAATAACGCATTAATATTATCAACGCTTGCTGTCCGCGCAACCTCCTCAATCGACTCATTCCAAACAGACAGGAATTGCACGGTAGGGAACTGGTAACGCACTAAAAAATCGAACTCACCAAGGAAAACAGCATTGTGGTCATACACGCTAGGATATTTTGCTAAGTCGCGTAACGAGGTCATATCTATAGGATTTTGCCCACCATAAACAAGCGTGTTCATTTTTAGCGTAACCAGTGAGTCATTAACCGTTTGCGTATATTCAAAGCTAAACGGCGACTGATAAACAGGGGCAAGCTCACCCATTGAGCGATAAACAATAATAGTAATCGCCACGCCGTCAAGCGGTTGAGTGCCTACAATGTCTTTTTGCCCGAAACGCACATAAACACGCTGATTATCATCGGCTTCAACGTGATAAATACGCTCACCTGGAAATGTATTGGTGTAGCGTTCCCGATATGTGTATTCACCATCTACGTCATAAACGGATAGCGAGCTTAAAAAGCTGCCGTCGTCCGATGCTGGAATCTCAATGGCATAATAAGGAACGCTGCCCGTTACCGTGTGCGTGACGGTTTCGCTTTTTAACTGCAAAGCATCAAAGTAACCCGTTGCACCTGCGGCAATTGTTGCCGATGTTTCAGCGATATAGGCATTACCTACTGAGTCAAGCAGGGTTCTACCTGTATCAACGGTGTACGGGGTTAGGTTGTCGTTCTTTACGCTGATATTAACGCGAGCTGGATTAGCCTTACGGATAATTCCACGCATGGCAGCATCGGCAAGAATGGTAGCATCCCGCGCCTTGTCGAAAGGCTCTGTCATTGCAACTTCAATCTGTGCTGATAGCGCGGAAAGCATGGCCGCCATAGAGTCAAGGTGTTGCAATATGCGAGGATCGCCAGCGTTGTAATACGGGGCAACCGATGGGAAATTGGCGATTGAATCAGCTATTTTTTGCTGAAAATCCGATTTAGTTAGCATTATGCACCATCCACAGAAAACGCCGTACCAGCGACTTCAACAATTAAATCCATGCGATCAACACCCGATGTAACGGCGTAAATATTAGTAGTGCCACTGGGCATGATTTGCAAAACAGGCACATCACCGAGCATCTTGTTTATTTGCTCATCGGCACGACCGTCATTTTGGGCGCGTTGAAGCAGGGACTTTAAATCCTGTCCGTAATCTGAACCGAAGTAGGCGTTAGTTGGCGTTGATAGCCAATGCCCAACCATGTCCTGAATGTCTGTGCCTGTAATTTGTGTATTCATGGCACATAGTTTAATCAGTGCCTAGTCGGTTATTAGGTGGGTTTTTCCTGATTTTATTTGACAGAGTTAATTATCGGGAATATGCTTATCTCGCTTTCACCGCATTGTGGAAGTCGGGAATGCAACCCCGCAATTACAAAACGGATGCCAGCGCATCACGCGCTTTTTTTATGCCCGTCAGTTTATGATGGTCTGGCACAGGCTCACTTCGCGGTGAGGCCGCTTCTGTTTTGGCGGTAGTTGCATCCTGTGTCAGATTGTCGCCCAACGCAACACCAAGCGACAGTCTTCTTAAATCAAAACAGGAACAACAATGAAAAAGCTAATTTTATGTTTAGCGTTATTAACCGCTACACCATCAATCGCATTCGCCGATGAGTCAGTTGATTTTAACGCGGTATCGAATGAAATGCTGGGCGCATACAGTATGTACGAAAATGGCTCTACCGCTATGTTGAGTGTTGAAAACAAGTGCTGGAACTCGCTACGAAGCGTTGACATGGCGAAGGCTAAAGCCTGTGTTTCGTACACGCTTGCAGGCGGCATTATTGAGGCTACTTATGCAAGATCACAGGGAAGACAACCAACGCCAGATTACACGGGTGAGTTTACCGTACCTAGATTCACAAAAAACCTTAAAGCCGCTGGATTTTCAGCATCACAAATAGAAGAAGCAACCGATTACGTTCATGGCAACAGTAATTTAATTATTATTGGACTTGCTAACGCTGGAATGCGCTAACCTTTAAATCAAAGAGAAAAACAATGAAAAAATTAATAGTTTTACTGGGCTTGCTTGTTGCGTTTTCGGCTAGTGCCAAGGATTGTGAAAAAGAAGCTTATGATGGCGGTATGGCAGCCGTTCGAGACTGTATTGCATCTCAAAATGAAGATCAAGTAAATAAGGCTTATCAACAGTTATTGCTGGCTCACAAAGGAAGCGATGCAGCCATTCAAGCAGCTAAAGAAGCGCAAGACTCATGGGGAAAATTCAGGTTTTCCACTTGTGAGTATATTGGAGAAACAGTTAATAAGGACGAACAGGCTGGCTGTATTGATGACTTCAACAAAGCCCGCGTAAAGATGCTTAATCAGTATGCAAAACAAGCTAAAGAAAACAAATCAAAATAGCTGATTAGCTCAAGATAGTGTAAAATTATTTTTCAGTATGAAAAACGGAACTCAACACCGTAAAAGTTGAAGCACGAGTGAACCTGACATAAAAAACCCGCAAGTCGAAAGGCTTAGCGGGTTTTTTATTGCCTATCAATTTGTGACTAGATGGCTATTTATATCCCGCCAATACCGCCTTGCGCAATGTGAGCTAAAGACCTATCTGGCAAGCCCTGCCCAATATCACTAACCATGATAGGCATAGGTGTACCTCGTGAATCGCCCCCTGTTAGCGGCATAATGGTTGGTGTGGATTCGGCTATCTTTGGCACTCTAGGCATGGAAGGCATGGAAGGGGATGGGTTGCTTACTGATACCGTTTGCGGGGCTACAGATGTTGATTTTGGAGCGGCGGCGGCTATTTGTTCTGCGGTTGCCGCTGTATTTTGTTGAGATATTACGCTTAAATTTTCTTTCTCTCTACCAACGCTACCAACTAAGGTGTTTAGCTTATTATAATACCCAGCTCGTCTATTATCATGCGATCTCCAATCAAATTTAGCCCCGCTTCGTAATGTATCTTGACCATACGCCCATTTAATGTATCCCTTGCCAAGTTGTTTGGCCGCAGTTTCAGAATCGACATTTTTATTATCCATAAAATTACCTAATCCTTTGTATTGACCACTCTCCATTTCTTCTTTGGCGAATTTAGCTTGTTCGTTCAATGCTTCTTGAGAGCGAACAATATTACCTGAGCTATCTAACAAGCCTTTTTCTGCCAATCGTTTTTTTAATGCTGTAGAGCGAATACCCTGCCAACTAAAAAAACCTGTGTTAGTCGCACCATTTGCGGCATCTGTATGTGAACCAAAAACATTTTTAGGATTATAAGCATTCTCCCTGCCAACTTCCGCCGTCAACGCCTTAGCTTGATCTTCGCTAAAGCCAGCATTTGTAAACGACGAATAAACTCCTTTCATCATGTCACTTTGTTTCTCACTAACTTTAGCTACTGAGGTATTGCCTTCGCTTGCATTAGCGGAAGAAACAATAGCATTGCCTATTTTTCCTGCTACATCACCTATTCCACCAACAACAGCACTGCCTATTCCCTTAGCACTATCCCACATTTTAGCAGTGAAACCCTTAACGGTATCGGTAGCTTCTGTGGCTGATTTTTTAGCACTTTCGGCAAAATCGGTTACTGCTTGTTTAGCTTTGTCTGCTTGGTCTATTGCTGGCTGCGCTAATTCTTTTGCCTTATTGCTAACCGTATCAATTGCTGCTGGTATGTCGATACCAAACTTATCTTTCATAAAGGTTGAAAATGAGGTAAATACCTCACCAGCAAACTTCATTACTGCATCGAATTTATCCCCAACAAAGCCGAATATTGATTTTGCAAAATTGGCTACGGGTTCGAATTTTTTAATAAACCAGTCGAATGCCGACGCACCAACAGCAACAATTTGATTCCATCCAGCGGTGAGCATAGGCATGATTGCACCCGCCAACCATTCTGTAAAAGCACCCCATCCATTAATAACTGACTGACCAACTGCATTGCTTAAATCAATAAATACACCGCTGATAACGCCAAGAGCATCAATAGTAAGCTGTCCGACATTATTTATCAGGTCTATAAGTGCTTGCCCTGGGTCATTGATAACCCCCATTACAGGAGCGACAATATTCTCGCTAGTCCAGTCTACCGCTTTGTTATAGCCAGCACTTTCTTTTAACCATCCGCCGATTGAATCAACAACGGGGTCAATAAAATTCGCTTTAAGTCCCTCAAAAAATTTGCCACCATCTTTGGTAAACAAGCCCCAACCAGCTATAGCCGCTGTAGCAACACCTTGAATTAGCCCCATCAAACTAAAACCGCTATCCCCGCCACCAGAATTTTCTGAGGTATTTTTCTCGGTTTTTTTCAGCGTGGAAAATATTTTCTTTAACCAGCCAATCATCGGCTTGTCTTGTTTATTGCCACTGCCAAACAGGAATTGATAGCCTTTAGCCAATGGTTCAACGGTTTCCTGAAAAGCTTTAACCGTCGGATCAACTTCCTCTAGCCCTTGGGTATCCAATGCGGCGGTTATTCTGTCGCCTAGACCATCAAACATACCTCCTAGTCTGGACTCATTGCCGCCATCTTTGGTGTCTTTGTCTAATCCGTTGCCAGAAAATTGACCGCGTGAATTTCTGATGCGCCCGCCGCCGCCCGCACTTTCTCCCGCATCGGTAGTGCCTTCATTGTTACTTAAAAACCGACCTCTTGAGTCGCGGGCGCGGGCTTCTGAATGAGCATTTAATTCTTGGTTATCCGCTGATAATGGGGCAGGGCTTACCGATGGCGAGCTATTATCAGTCGGGGGGATATTATTTTGAGTATTTGCTGAATTAGCAGAAGGTGTGTCGCTATTTTGCAAACCTAAATTTTGAGAGCCATGATTGCCCGCTTCCCCACTGGATTCATTGCCAGTATTTCGACTGCGGTTATGCCGTGTATTGCTTTGTTGCTCGCCATTTATAGATTCTGAGTTGCTTGCTTGGGCAGGTGGGGCAGGTGGATTAACAGGGCGCGGCTGCGTATCACTAGGCTTGCTGCCCAGCATTTTTTTAATTTCCCTGACTTCCTTGAGCAATAAAGCGGTATTTTTATTAGCCCGCTTAATGTCTTGTATGGTTTCTCCAACTAAAAAGCCGTGTTCATCTTGTTGCAATGCCATCTACCCTACTCCTGACTTTCTATTTTTTTAATCCCAGTCATTTCGGAAACAGCATCATCAACTGCTTTTAAATCTGGGTATAGTCTAATATGTCCACTGGCATTTGTTAGCGCATAAGCTTCTATCGCGCTTAGCGTATAACCCTTATTCAGCGCATTTTTCTCTACTTTTTTAAAATATTCCCTTGGCACGCGCTTATGATCCACCCATAAATGTATCTAGCTGAACAAAACTCATTGTTATCTCTGCCATTGCTATTTCGCTACGCGACAATCCGATAGTAATGTTTCCAGCACGAAACAGCCCTTTTGACTGATAGCCGCCCTTGTTGGTTTCACTGGAACTAAAAGCGTGAGTTACCTTTATTTTAATTGCGTAGTCATTAGGCAATCCAACCGTGCCATCACTTGCAGAACACGCAACCGCATGGGCTTCAAACCAGCGTTTTATTGAGCCGTTCACGTCATCCAGCGTGGTAATTGACATTTCAACTGGATCGCCAGAATTAACCAGATCAACGTGGGCCGAACCGATTTGCTTCTTTTCTCCAGTTATTGTAAATGGCGAGAAATCCACGTTATAGGCATACATATTGAAGATGTCAAAATCACCTTTTAATGCGCTTGACACTTCAAGTAGCCACAGGTTTTTATAGGCAAAATCAATACCAGCGTGTTGTCGGTATCGGTTAAGGGCCTCGGCTGGCGATAATCCGCCAAGCATTGCCGTTGGGGTGTTGAAGTGGTTATTGCCAAACCTTCCACCGCCACGCGCATTTAAAAGACGCTGCCCCGCGCCTATCAGATTCCCATCCTGAATATCCTGAAAAACACTTGTGCCTGTACTGATTGCCTGTCTAGCCACCGATGGTATTGCGCTGGAAATTGACTGACCGAATCCGCCGCCTATTTTTTTCTGTACATCACTGAATAGTGACACTACTTAACTCCCTTTGATGGTTGCGCTTTATCCTGACCGTTATACTGCCCATGAACTGCGTAACTCTTATTGAGCGGGACAGGGTCATGCTTAAAAAACTTTACCTGACCTATTTTCATTCCCTCAGTCAGTATTAATTTATGAAACTGAGTGTTATTTTTTAATTCAAGCGTTACTTTTCCACTAAAACATGGGTCTATCCATCCAGCTAATTCATGCCCCAAAAAATTACGCCCTAAACTTGATTTAAGCGAGTATTCTGCACTCAACCAGCTTGGCATGTTGAGTGTTTCATGGGTACTGGCAAGTAGCACGGTATCGGGCATCATATAGCCGCTTGAATCCAATTCAAACGGTTCAGTGAGCTTGATATTTTCACCATTAACTAAATCCACTTTATCCATGCCGCCGCTTAAATCTTCAACACAGATAAACTTGTCCAGCGTTACGTCTATGCTTGTGCCGTTAATGTTTTTTCGTGGAAATTCAGTGTGGTACGGATAGCCTTGTTTTGTAACTGTAATAACCCCTAAGTCAACCAATACGCACAAATCGTTATAACTCAACAATCCGTTTGGAATAAACCAGCGTGGGTATTTTCGTTTTAACCAATTAAGAAGCGACATTTAGTTACCTTGGGTCGATGTGGCCGCGTCTCTCTATGACGCTGGTTAGTAGTGTTGACAGCTCTCTAAATGCCGCAGTGCTTTCTTTGCGGTCGTTTTGAGCCATGACAGACAGCTTTTCTATTTGATCGGTAAATTGTCTGGTTATGCGCTCAATTGTTTCAGAGTGCATTTTGTCTTTGGCTTCATGCACCTTGTCATTATCCCTAATAACCCTTTCCATTTGGTCGGCGTGGGCATTCGACTTTAAGTCGCTTGCTTTCATCATTTGCCATAAAACCAGCAAAAGTGCCACGCAAAAACCAGCAAAATACATATCCTTGTTGATAAGCGCATCAATTGCCCCAGACGGTTCGACGGTACTGGCCGCCGCCGTACTCACAAACCCAATGATAAAGAGCTTATAAAGTCTAATCTGTTTCTTCATTTTTCGAGCCTTCGTTACCTGTCATGTTGTTATTATTACCACCAAAACCACCGCTGCCATCATCCGCTGGCGGTGCTTTTGATAAATCCTCTGCATACGCACCAGCTTCTTCCTCGTCCATAAGCATCTGTCGTGACATAAACAGCTTCATAGATTCTTTTGATAGGCCTAAATCCCTTATTAATTGCATACCCTGTGCTTTCATCATTGCCGAATTAACGGCATCGCCTTCAGTTCTTTGTTTTTGAGCATCAAATGCCGCAATAGACCCGTAAAAACGGATGCGCACAGGGCAATTAATATCTGCAAATGCCACGCCATAACGTCTTATGCAGTGAACGTCTAACACCTTATGAAAGAAGGCCTTTAGCGAATGCCTGATAATTCGAGAATGCTCAGTTATTGTTGCGGAAGTAGTGCTTAATCCACCGTCACCAAACATACCTGCGCCTATTTGGTCGCTGAATCCAAGCATTGATAAATCAGGTCCGATTGCCGCTGCCGTTTGCCGCGCATAAAACATAATGTCATCGGTACTAATGGTTGCGCTTCTGCTTGATCCCATAGGCGTTATGTTGGTAACTTGCTTTTCATTGTTGACTGGGATGATATGCCTGATTAATGAATTAAATGGGGAGCCAGTGGCGATAGCGGAATCAATTATGCCCTTGGTCTTGGTAACCATTTCAACCACTGACAGCTTCATGCGATCCTGCTGGTCTTTGGTCATCGAATCCATGTTGACAGTCATATAGGCTTCGTCTATGGCATCGCGCAGCCTTTGTGCGGACATACTTGATAATCCTGAAACCAACTTATCCCAGCTTGGTTCGGCGGCATATAGAAAAGAACCGCCAACCATAGCGGGCAAAATAGGAAGGTTATCAATATCATCCTCAAGCACGGCCATTTTTAGCGACTTCTGCATAACTGATGGTTGTGGAACCCACTGTGAGCGAGGTATTTCTAGCCTAACCAATTGCTCAATGGTTAGCTTTTCGTATAGCTTAGGCCCCACATATACGCCGAAGCCAACTGTGCGGCTGCCACGCACAAACGGCTGTATCATCGGAGGCCTATACATCTCATCGGTTGATAAATCAACAACACCCGTATCGTCACAATAAACGCGGGCAAAAGCATCACCAAACACAGCCCCGACGTAGCCCATAGAAAAAGCGACCCTGTTAAATATTGTCGTTAAATCATTGATAATTTCATCGGCTATTTTGTCGAGCTGCTTGTTATCAGCGCATACAGGGGCTTTTTCGATAAACACGGATTGCCCTGTGTCCTCATCGCCGCCTAGCGCGGTAGTTACTAGCAACTTAATTGCAGTGGAGCATAGCGGGTCTGCCTCCATTAGCGACCATTTCTGATAAATCAAATCCCTTTGTCTAGCCTCACGACCGACACCGCCTAGCAAGGTTGATATGGTTGTGCCACCAAGCCCATAGCCCCAGCTATCCGCCTGAGTGATTTCTTGGGCAGGCGTGACGTTTTGCTCAATCCATGTTTTTTTAGTAATGCCGAGTGCCGTTAGAAGATTAGTCATTTTTTGAACGCATAATAGATGTTTAGCCTACATTATGAGTGATTGCGCTACGGCGGTTTAGTGGGTTTTTCCTAAATTATTGCCGCAATTAGTGCGGGTTAGTTTTTATTATTTTTAGGCTGATTGATACGGTTTTATTGGGCTTTCTGCCGCTCACTAATTAATAACTTGCGTATGTTATTAATTAGTGAAACAATGAAGTCGCGTTAAAGAGGTAATTAATTAATCAACAGGGGATAGGGTCATGACATTAAGGTATTGCTTGCTGGATATGAGCGGATATGTTTTATCCATCCATAAAAATATGTGTGCGGCAATAAAGGCACAAAGTGCTGAATGGAATAAAAACAAGACAAAAGGGATGGATGTGCAGCCAACTCCATACATGATAAGACGCGGAATGAACTTTTATTCTATAAATACATAATATGAACGAGGGCCGCGAACTCAACAAGCTGCGCCCACGCGTAGCTTTAACCTGCCAAAACCCCGATCATCCAAGCGACAAGCCTAGGGAGTACATAGGCTACGCCAGCAAGCTGAACGTTTGCTGTCTGGCTTGCCGCAATCGGGTGGCTTATTTGAAAAGAACTGGAAAATTAAAATTAGGAGTATAGATGTGACCACTCATATTGATAATGCTATTTACCCTCTTTATGAAAATGAAGAATTTGGTGATGACGGCTATACTAACAAAGAAGGGGATTTATTATTTTGCATTAGGTATTGCGAGGATGACTTAAATAATGAAGATTTGCCGTTTTTTAATGACATGATTGCGTTATCTAAGGCTATATGCCAAGAGGATTTTTCAGAGGATGCTCCATACATTAAAATCGCATTCCCCTTAAAAGCAATTATTGATAACTTAGATTTCTTACAGTGCGAGAACTCTACTCATGTAGACGCACGGCATAAGCCATTTTTTGAAAAGTTAAAATCAGAATTGCAAAGCATGATCGCAAAAATAGACAGTATTGAGTTTGTTGGAGATAACGCCGATGATTAATATTTTTGGACAGGTGATTTATGAGTAAAAAAACTTTCTTGATTTCAAAGGAAATTGAAATATCAGATTTACCAGTGGACATGAAAAAAGATATTTGTAGTGACATCATAAAAGGGTCGAGAATTGCTATATCAAGCAACCTACTTGGCGTTGTTATCTATCCCAATCCATTGGGTGAATTTTATGATGACTATATCGAAAAGACAGTTTCTTTTGATGAGATATTTTCTGAAATAGAAGATATAACGGACGATATAGGAACATTATCAACACTAAGGGATTTGTTACTTGGGTATGTATCTAAAATAGATTCAATAGTAAAAAATCAATAGGCAAAAAAAAGCCCGCTAGGAAATATCAAAACCTGCGGGCTTTTTGGTATGGTTGCAATCACACGGATAATGTGAGTGCTGGTTACGTTATTCAGCGTCCTTAGACCGTGCCTTTCAAGTACCTTTATAGGGATGTTTTGAGTGAGGACTTTTAAACTCATGGAGGTAGCAAAGCAATCATTGCGTTATCCACATAATAACCAGTTCAAAACTAGGCTTTCGGCGACCGCTTACGCAATCCTAACCGAAATCAAATTATCGGCGCATTACCGATTATTGTCAAGGTGTGCTGCCAGCATCTCAAAGGGCGGCATTACTAACACACCGTTTTTATTGTCGGGGACAAATCGGTACAGGGTATCAGGTGATAAGTTGGCTTCTGTTACCGCGTGACCGTCTTCACCTGTTATGCCAATTTCAAACAAATTTCTAATGTGCTGAATTGCAGGTTCATCACCGCCAAATATCACGGGTGGACAATAACCGTCATCGTCTTCTGGTGGGAATGTGGCGGTTGCTGTGCCGTAGGGGGTTAGTATTTTGTAATTGCCTTCATTCATTGCTACATCTTTTTTATGTTATTTATATTTGATTCAGCTAAAAAATCTTCACTTATTCTTAGCCCCAATATAATCTCACTTCCTTTGCGACCTCCATTTATTGTCATGTAAATTAATGCCTTTACGCCGTCTAAATCTCTATGAACCGCATAAGCCGATGGTAGTTGATTAATGGGGGAAACTATCACCGCAAAGCCTTTCTTTAATCGCTTGCTCTTACTATCAGGAAACGAACCGCTAATAATGTGAATATAGGTGTCTGCACGGTAAATGCTGCCTACATATTGAGATTTATCAAGCTCAGATTCCTTGATTCTTAAACCCCCCCTAATGTACCACTTATCATCACGGGTAAACTTACCCATTGGATTATCATCAACAAGGATAATTGATGATGCTAAGCGTTTAATCTCAGTCTGATACTCATTAGCCTGTTTTTTATTCGACTCGCTAATATCATTAAAAACACCGCTGGTTAGCTTTTTAGTGGCGTTCAACACTTCGCTTTCATTGCCTAAGTATTGCAGGATTAACGCCGCGTGTTCTGGATCACGCGCTACCAATTCCATAAGCTTTGACGGATCGGCTAAACGCTCAACACCCATTGAGAATACTTCGGTGGACTCTGGGTAAATCTTGCCCACATACGGGTTGATAAAATCATCCTCATAAGCAAACTCATCTTTACCGAATCCAGTTCTGCCAGATAGCTTATTTAGATGCACTGGCTTATCGCTTTTTCTACGCTTAATTAAAAACCCACGCGCCAAGTTTATCGCCAAGGCATCCAGCTCTAAATGATGTGCCAACTCATGAAACAACACCCTCTTATCGGGATTTGAGCCTAGGTCAACGCCGCCAGATAATAGGCTTGCTACATCCTTGGCATTTGCCCTTTTTGCCCCACCTAGGATAATTTCAACATCCTTGAGCTTGCCGTGTGTCAATCGGTAAAACTCAGCCATATCTGCTTTTGCTTTGTCAGTTGGATAGCCTTTTCTTGCTAGTGCAGAATAGACGTTTTTAGGCGTTTTTTGCCGCGCCACCCACTCGGTAGCTTGTTCATGGGTTATCGGTGAAACTTCCAGTAACTTATCAATGGCCTGCTTGCCTTTTTCGTGCAAATTAATACTCTTCTTTCCAATTATTTTTGCAACCATTTCAGGGGATTTTACCGATAAATCATACTCGGTAGCAGTCGATTTATAGTCCATACGGAGTGATTCATAATCCGACCACAATCTATTAAACTCATCTGTATTGCTGTTATGCTGAGCTTCTAATATTAATAGGTTTAATGCTCTTATTTTATCGTTTATACCACTAAGTTTTTTGTTGAAAATAACGCCTACTTCTGAAATAGCCCGATTTGATTCGGCAATCATAGACATAATTTCATCAAAGCTTTCGCTATCTGTAATGCCCGCTAAAATCCCCTTGCCCTGCTCAATAGCATCAATGGCAATCTGTTTTTTGTAGTCATCGGTGGCATCGACAATATAGGCCCTGTTATCATGGAAATAAGCCAGCGCATCATCAGATAGACCTAGGTGGTCCTTATTGGCGGCAATACTGTTCATGATGCGGGCAATGCCTAAGGACATCGTGGCATCGGTTTCTATATGCAATCTGTCAGTTAATCGCGTGAACGTGCTGCTATAGTCCGACGTGTCGATTAAATCAGTTATAGCCTTAGTGCCAACGGTGGTATATTTAATCAAATACTCTAAATTATCCAGCGCGTATAAGCCCGATTTAGCAACCTTAACCTGCTTGACCAGCCCAGATAGCTTAGCTGGCATAGCTTTCCATATCCTCATCAAACAGCGTATAAAATTCGCCATCATCGTTAATTAGCCACCTGTTGTTCCCTACAACAAACTCAGCCAGCGTTTCACGCCTAAACCTGCCCGCCATCACAAGGGTTTCAGCGGCATTTTTACCCGCGTATTCGGCTTTCATGGCATCATCGGATTCATCGCCGAATAAATGCCCTTTGCTTTTGAGCGCATCTTTTAACGCCCACCAGTACACGCCATAATCGCGGTAGCGTTTGGGGCTTTTGGCTAGGTAATCAGCGATGGCTTTTAGGCCGTAACTGGTAAAGTCAGATAAGCCCTTTGACTCTTTCAGATTCGCCTTTTTATCAGCAGCTTCTGCGTCTATTTCATCTTGCTGGTATTTATAATAATCACTCATTTGGTAAAACTCCTGCATTAGCGGCGGCTTTCATTATTTGGTTGGCGGCATTTAGGTTTCCAGCGAGCTTACCTGCAATAGAGGATTCTCTAGCTGGATTGGTCATGTATGTGCTGGTAATTATGCGCTTTATTGCGTAAACAATCATTTCATGGTCGGTAGCTGGGAAACCAGCATTGAGTAGTATTTTTTCAAAGACAGGGGTTAATTTGTCTATTTCAGAATCTACCAGTGCCTTAGATGCTTTTTCGATAATGCGGAAGGCATAGTTTCCACTCTTGACCATCTTATCAGCAATTTCAGGGCTTAAAAAACTGAGTTCTTTTAGCAGGTGTTCATGCACAAACGGCTCAATATCAGCAACTTTATTGACTGACTTAACCGCTTCTTCGAGTGCTGGAATGACGGGAGAGTAGTCAAAATACTTTTCCATTATGTCATCTAAAAAGCCGTATGACCTATCTTTAAAGCCAGCATCAATACCAACAAAGTCATCCTCGCCAATAGTTAATCCATGCGCCTTGGCATAGTGCATTAATGCGGCGATAATATCCAATTCCGAAATGCCGCTAACATAGGATTTTCCAGAATCAGCAAGTGTCAGCGACTTATCAACCGACACCTTTACATCATATCGGCTTGAGGTTGTGTCAACAACCTTAACAACCTTGCTTTGCTCTTTAGCTATTTTCTTTAATAGCGGCGTGGTTGCCAGCGTGTCATTAAGGATAATTGAAAAGTACGGCGGTGGTAACGTGTAACTTTTTGAGTAAAACACAAACTTTTGCGCTTTGGTGCGATACCCTGACACCTCGCTGGAATAGTCACTGTACAGCTTAACGCCTGATTCAGTGGCATACGCTTGAGTATCTTCGAGTTTTGCCGCCCGTTTGCACATATCGGTATAGCCGTTGTCATCGGGAAGAATTACTTTGACGCTGGCAATGTTAGCGGCATGTAGTCGGAAATTATTACTACTTGCCATACCGCCTTTCTTAAAGTCATAGACATAAATAACATTGGCATAATCTTTTGATACCTCTGTCACGATATTAAAACTTGGGGCTTCCTCGGTATCATCTGCATCTAAAACAAATGCACCAACAACAATAGGAATACCCGCTAAAATAACGCCCGTACCGTTAGCAATCGCTCTGGCAATACTAGCAGGGAACGCGCCCTTATCAGCGGCTTGCGTTTCAACGGCTTTAACCGATGATTCAATCATGCCCTCAGCCATCGTTTTGTTGTCTTGCCACTGGGTAGCGATAGGGCCGCCGCTGGTGATGTCATAACGGATATAATCATATCCTTTAAGTATCTCTAAAAATGACTTGCCTTTGGTATTATACGACCAATTCTTGACCTCTCTAACAATTATTCCCGCGCCAATTGCGTCGGGATAACTTTTATCAATCTCGCCGCTATAATCAATCTTGAAAAAATCACAGCTACCGTCTATTTTTTCCTCTAGCACTCTAATCGAATCATTCAGATCAGACAATGCAGAAGCATTTTTAATCTTGGCGGTTTCTGTTTTGGCTTCACGCTTCTTTATTTTATCGCGTGCCAACGTAAGGTTATTCAAGTCATTCAACGCCGCCTGAACGTAAGCAACCGCTGTGGGATTAGCCTGTAGCCATTCTGTTTGCTTGGCAATCGTGGTTAAGTTAATCAACTGACGTTCACGGGTGCTTTTTGCCCGTGCTTCGGCTTCTTTGGCTTGCAGGTTTTCTTGATAGCGTTCCATAGCATCTTTATCGCCTACGCTTTCCATTAACGCTTCCATCTGTTCACGCGACATACCGCCTTGAACATCAATCTTGTTAGTGGATTGGTCGGACATTAAACTGCCTATCCAGTCACCTTTGCGCTCTACCATTGACCGTTTTTGTTTGTCAAAAGTACCATCGGCATCGTAGAAAAAGATATTAACTTTTGCGGTACGATTGCCTTGACGTTGACCGCGCCCGTTACGTTGCTGCAAACTGTCAGGAGTCCAGCCGATTGTTAAATGGTGGATTGCCTGTGTGCCTATTTGCAGGTTAATACCCACTTCGGCTTTTTTGTTGGCAAGGATAATCTGATATTTGTTATCGTCACCATCGGCATTGAAGCCGTTTTGAACATCGAGGATATCATCGGCCTCATTATTGGTTTTGCCCGTCACAGTGGCTATTTTGGACGCTGGAATGCCGCACTTTTGCGTTAATAAGCGGCGTATTTTGTTATGGGTTGCCAGTATGTCACAAAAGATAATCTGCTTAACAACCGATGATTTTTTAACGGTATCGCCGTCTTTAACCATACCACGTGGGTTCATGATCTCTTTACTGACATTATCCAGCAACGCGGCGATTTTAGGCGGTATCGTGCAGTTAAGCGTTAGTCCTTCCGTGTCCGCCAAGTCCTCAAACGCGGTAATCTCTAGTGTTTCCATTGTGTCAATAACAATGCGTGTGTCACTGTCGATAAGATAGGACTCAATGTTTAATTCAATCCATTCTTTAATCGTACCCGTTACCTCATCGGTCTTTGAGATGTTATCAGTAATTGCCCCGTCTCGAGTGTAAGGGTTCATGCGAGGCCTAACAGATTTGATTTTCTTGCTATTGAACTTTTCAATCACCTGCTTAGCAAGTGCCAGTTGTTCTTTTGGAAAAGTAAAGAACGTAGCGCGATCATCTAGTTCGCTATCCATTACTAACAATTCCATGTTTTTAAGCAAGTTGAACGGGTGTGCCATTAACTCAACGGTTAAATCAAACTTTTCCATTGTCCTGACAAATGCTTGTTGATCGCCACGGTTTTTACTGGGGTCATTTTTTGCGGTGTTTAATGAATCAATCGCATAACGAAACGCGCCCTTGTAATCCTTGAGCATATCAATAATGTCATCACCCAACTGTAAATCTTGTATGGCGGTATCGGCTTCAGGAACAATAATCTGATCGCCCACATCCTTGGCAGTTTTAATCACACAGGTATTTTTAATCGAATTGCGTAACATCGCTACGTTATCCAAGCCCTTGAATACTGATATTACCCGCTCGATACCATCAATACTAACGTCTTCCTCATCTTCACGGGTACAAACGATTTCAAGGAAACTATCCGCCCCAGCCGCGCCCATCATGAGGTTATTAACCTTATCCTGACCGACTGACAAAGAAAGCATTGAGTAAACTTCTAACGGGCTATTAGTTATCGGTGTCGCAGTGAGCAACAGCACGCCGTCATTAAGCGGTGTTTTTCCGCGAATAACCCACAGCTTAGCCTGTGCATCAATAGCCCGTTTAGCGGCTTTTGGCATGGACAAATATTTAGCTTCTTTGGTGTTGGTAGCGGTTGACGCGTTTTTAAGTAAATGCGCCTCGTCAATAACAATTGAGTCAATGCCTAGGTCTTCCAAGTTTGGCACATTCGACTTTTTATCATTCAAAACCGTAGTGATTTGCGTTAAAAAATACTTAACCTTTTCATCGGTCTTTTTATCGCCTGTCAGTTGAATACTGTCATCGTTACGGCGCAAGTAGTCGTAATATCCCTCAACACTTTCAACCTTAAGCCTAATCATCTGGAACGCTTCATAGGTCATGAATATCTTGCTATGATTGTTTTCCATAATGCGGCTTAAATCAACAGCGTATTCGCTGGATTTAACAGACTCATTGCCGTCTTTATCAGCACGCAAGCCGATAAACAGCGTGTTATCCATTGATTCATACGCCTTGCCCGCCTCTTTTTTCCAGTTGGATAAGGTGCTGCTTGGCACTACGAACAGGGTTTTGCTTTTAACGCCCATGTTGTGAGCATATTGGACGGCGGCTAATGCAGTGAAAGTGTTGTGAGTGACAACAAAGTCATCGGTAACATAAAGATGGTCGGGTGCATCAACTGAGATACATTGAGCAGGTTTATTGCCGATTGATTTAACTTTTTTGATGTAACGGATAGGCGAATACTTAGTTTTTGGCAAAACTTTATCGCGCTTTCTTTGGCAGTAGAACGGGTTAATATCGCCGCTTAATTTCAGTGAAACAGTGTAGTGCAAGGCACAATAAACACGCTTGCCATCAATATCAACGTAGGACGGTAATTTTTCTGTTATGGTCGCATTGCCGCCCAAACTTTGAGCGATAAATACCACGCCATCGGCTAACTGTTTTGATGAGCTTGAAAATTGTACCGTGATACCGTCTTTTGAAACGTAGCCGTCTGTGTCCATTAATCCGCGTAGCAGTTCAATTCTATCGTCTACACTTGATAGCAGGTAATCAGTTGGAATGAATTTAGTTAGCGAGCTTGCACCATCTAAGCCATAGTCATTTAATGCTTGTCTTACGCTGTTTTTAACGCAACTAGATAACTTTGCTATTCCGTAACGGGTGCAATGCGTTTCTTTGTTGTTTTTATTGGTGTTTAGTGAAACATCATCAGGTAATAACCCGCTTAACTTTTCAGCAATATCCAAATCATCATTGCAAATTGTTAGTGAGATAGATTTATGCGTTATATTACCATCACCAAGTATAACGCCTAGCGCGTACGGGTGAATTAGCAATTCACCGCGACTAGAGAACTCAACGGGTTCAACCATAGGAATTGAATAATTAACCGTGCCATTATGCGGCAAGAAAAGGGATTGCCTAATCTCATTAAGGCTCTTAACTTGGTAGCCCATACGCCCATCTTTTGGGAACGGTATCAAGCCTTTTTTAACCTTGCCTATGTAGTTTCTATCAACTTGCGTTCTAACTGCCCACAAGTGTTCATCGCAACATTCACTTTTTGCGCCATCATTAAAAGTGACTTCAAAAATCTCTTTTTCGCCTTGCGGATAAACGCCTGTAACTTTCGTAGGTTTGCCATTAGATCCGATAACGTAATCACCAACCTTAATGTCACCCATTAATACCCATCCATTAGGCGTTAGAATCTTTGCATCTAACGGATTTGCTTTACCTAGTCCGACATCAAACCCATTGACACCCTTAAATTCCCGCGACATTTGACGCACGAATGAGCATTGATAACCATGTAGCTTAAGTGCTGGATTCATGCCTGCAATGTTTAATTCAGCTTCATCATCAATAGGTCTAAATTGTAGCTTGCTTGCATCGGTAGATTGCTGATTTAACCGCGCTTGAATATCAGGACGCGCCTTAACCCATGAATCAAATTGCGTATTTGCAGTAACTGCCATTTTGCGCAATTCTCGCAGGGCTTCAATGTCACTTAAGTTATCGAACTTTGTACCGCCTGTACTTAGAGTACGCTTAACAAGGTAATCACCGAACCGCTTATTAAGCTTGTCCTGATCGCTTAACTTGCTACCGTTAATTTCAATATCAACAACTTTTTGCCCTTTGTCATTAACAACAATCATTGCATCGGGGTGTACGAACTGCTTAACAAACTCCAGTTTTTCTTCTGCGGTCACATAGGGACTAAACAAGGTAAAGTTCATTTGCGTTACATCTATGGTGTCAACGCGCTTTAAGGCCTCTGCACGTTGCCATGACAGCTTACCGATTAACTCATCATTGCCCTGTGCTTTTTCAATATCAGCATCTAACTTGGTTAAAAAATCAGCCAAGTTACCGACAAAATAATCATCTGCTTTGATGATGCTTTTCCCGTCACCCGATACACAGTAATCTGTACTTTCAAACTCGTTAAAATCATCACCTAACGCGACCTTGGCATCATCAAGGCTAATCCATTTTGACTTAGCCTTGTACATCATGCCTTCAAAAGATTTATCAGCGTCAGTGGCCTTTAATTCAATTGATGACACCTCGCCACGCCAATACTTGGTAAAGCCAGTTTTCATATCGTACTGGTTGCGCACCGATTTAAGCGCATCCTTGACCGAACTGCCAAGGCTTGATTTTGGGCTTTTTGCCAGCTTAGCGATAACCTGAATTTCAGTGGATAGCGCGGGATACTCTTCAAGGTAATTGAAGCCGCGTGTACCAACATGCTGCCCAATGGCTTGCTGCATGGACATTGCCACAACGGTTGCCTGCCAGTATTTTTCCTGCTCGCCATCGTCTAAACTGGATTTAATCTGACTGGTAACTCCGCGCAACCATGCTGGAATATCCAAGCCGCGTGATGTGTTGCGCATGAACTCAGATACAGCATCAACATCTTGCCATGAAACCTTGCTTTCAAACGCCGCGTAGGGTGTGTCGCACTTGGACATAACCTGACTAGCAAAATTACTATCCTCATTATGTGGTAACGCTTCCCATGTGCCGTTTTTATAGCGCAATGTTTGACCTGACTGAATAACTGTATCGCCATTTTTATAAACAATAGGGTCGGTTTCAGTGGTATTAAGCAATGCCCAATCAATGCGTGAAGTCGGGAACTTTTTAAGCATCTTTGCCA
>Ga0208114_1000004_pt1 | contig 77493 bp, 67 predicted proteins | sample LakWasMeta2_LOW4_2_FD_183854 | JGI IMG/M metagenome (GOLD analysis project Ga0208114, IMG submission 183854) | Freshwater sediment methanotrophic microbial communities from Lake Washington under simulated oxygen tension - Sediment Metagenome... | ecosystem: Environmental > Aquatic > Freshwater >... | reverse complement strand
CTTTCGGGTTTGCGAAAAATAGAAACTACTGTTGATGGGAAATTGCAAGACCCTTGGCGACCAAAAACGGTGTATCATTATATCCAATGGAAGAATATTGAACCTGATTTTGTGGTTGATATATCGGCATTTATAAAAACGAAGACGGCTGCTATTTTGGCTTACAGTTCCCAGTTTTATGATCCTAATTCCAATGAACCAGAAACGCCAATTGCAACTAAAAATTTCTTAGAAAGCATTCATTATCGCTCTCAGGATTTAGGAAGATTGGTAGGCGTGGAGTATGCCGAAGGTTTCACTGTAGAAAGGTATTTGGCTGTCAATAGCTTAAGCGATTTGATTTAATTTTTATTTTTTTTCTTTGGCAAAAGAAAACTTTTATATTATATTTGCACACGTTAAAAATGGTGGTTGTAGCTCAGCTGGTTAGAGCGCTGGTTTGTGGTGCCGGAAGTCGCCGGTTCGAACCCGGTCATCCACCCAAGAACGCAAAAGCCCTGATTTATCAGGGCTTTTTTTGTTAATCAATCTTTTTGGTGATGAAAAAAATTGTCTTTTTACTATTGTTCCCTTTATTAGTGATGGCTCAAATCGATAAAACCATCGATAAGACTATAAAGTTAAAAGTGGCCATCATGCAAAATTTTGTTGCAAAAGGAGCAGAAGGCGAAACGATGTTTTGGCAAACAAAAGGTAAAGTTACCTATGCGATTGTCAATTATACGGAAGAACAAAATCCCCAATTCAAAGCTTTGTTCATTGCTCAATACCAAGAACTCTTGACGATTTACAAAAAAATGATTGTTTCAGAAGATGAAAAAGACACTGCGTTATATGTAAAAACACTCATTCGTCAAGAAGAAGATTATCGCAATTTGCTAACACCAGCACAATTAAAATTGTATCTAGACAAACTAGCAGATTTAGAGAAAAACAACCCAGAAGCAAGCGATTCCTATTCCTCTTTATTCTTTTCTGAATATTTATTGAAAGAATATAAATCGAAATTTACTTTATAAAAAAAGCGCCAGAAAATTGGCGCTTTTTTTATTCTTATACTAAAGATTATTTTCCATCTTTATCTACAACCAAACGATTTTCACGATTGGCAATTTCCCAAGCAATAGTAAACGCCAGTTGCGCTCTTTTGGCTAAAGCATCAAACTCAATTTTATCCACTTCATCCGTAGCTTTGTGATAATCGGCATGCACACCATTGAATAAAAACACGGAAGGAATACCGTTTTTTGCAAAATTATAATGATCGGAACGATAGTAAAAACGGTTTTTATCGGCTCTGTCATTGTATTTATAATCAATGTTGATATTGATGAATTTTTTATTCATCTCCTCACAAACGTTGTACAAATCGGTAGATAAATAGTCGGAGCCAATTAGATAAATATAATTATTACTATCGGCGTGCGCTACATCTCGACGTCCAATCATGTCAATGTTTACATCGGCAACGGTATTAGCCAAAGGGAATAATGCATTTTCGGAATAATATCTTGAACCATGTAAACCGTGTTCTTCTCCTGTAACATGAAGGATTAAAATTGAACGTTTTGGACCATGACCTTCATTTTTGGCCTTTTGAAATGCCTTCGCAATCTCCACTAAAGCCACAGTTCCGGAACCATCATCATCGGCACCATTATAAACTTCACCTTTTTTTACACCCACGTGGTCGTAATGCGCAGAAACTACAATAATTTCATCTGGTTTTTCAGAACCTTCAATGAACGCCCAAATGTTTTCGGAATCATTTAAACCTTCATCTTTTTTCGCATTTAAGTAAGCAGCCGGAATAGGTTGGTAATAGCTAGTAGCTCCTTTTGGAAACGGAATGCCCGCTTTTTTATATTCGTCAATTAGATAATTACCTGCTTTCTTTTGACCAGGACTTCCCGTTTCTCTTCCTTCCATTTCGTCAGAAGCAACGATGGTTAAATGCGTTTTTAAGGTTTCTGCAGTAATATTGTTAATGTATTTTTGTTCGTCTAAAGGTGTTTTTTTAACAGCTTTTTTTTGGCTTGTACAATTTATGGATATTGAAGCAATTAATAGTAAGCAAATGATTTTTTTCATTGTTTTAATGGATATTAATTAAGGTATATAGGAAAAATAAAATGAGCATGATAGTTATAAAAAACATATTAATGAAAAACAGGAATACGCTTTTAATAAACGAAACCCATCTGGTCTCGCCATAGAATCTGTGATGTGCTGGATAGAAATAGTAGGACATCCAGACATAACCAACAAATTTAAAAATATTTTTAATGCTGGTAATTAAAGTGGAATCTCCCAAAAGCCCTATAGCTTTTGAAAAAAGAAATATGATTAAATAGATGAGCAACAAAAACGAAAAATAATGTAGCGTAAAGATGCCATGATCAAAATAATACCATCTTTTTTTGGAGTGAAATAGCCATAAGAAAAAAGCAAATAGAGGCATATAAAGGATTAAAACTTTTGGAAAATTATGCAACGCCGATTCAAATCCTTTGTCAATAATTTCTGCTCGGGTATTGTTATCTTTTACATATTGAATTTTTCGATTAATCCAATATTCAAAATCGCCCATTTTATCACTGGGTTTTGAAAATTTCTGAACGGAATCTATTTGTGCTACGGATTGATATCCAGTATTAAATAAACCATCTTCATTATCTCCTTTGGTTTCTTTTTCAACTTTTTCAGCATTTTTTTGGATAGAATCTTTAACGGATTGTGTAAGCGCATCCGATTTTAAAAACTCTTTTAACCCTATTTTTTTTGCAGAAATAGTGTCAATTTTGTTATCTTTTGATGTAGTTGTTGTGGTTTGATTGATATTTAATAAATCATCCTCTTTATCTGGCGCAACAGCAATCAAAAAAAAGGTAACAAAGCTGATGAAAATGTATAATCTAACGGGTGCTAAATACGAGAGTCTTTTCCCAGAAAGATATTCTTTGGTTAAAGAGGCTGGTCTTAGCAACAAGTTTTTTATTGTTTTCCAAAAGGCATTTTCGTAATGCGTTAAATCTTCGAAAAAGTGTATGAATAGATGGTGGAAAGTTTTTCGGGTGTCGCTATTCTCTTGGCCACAATTGGGACAAAATCTATTTTCTACAACATGTTTACAATTAAGACAGGTTTTGTCTTTTCTAATAGGATTCCTAGACATAAAAACTTCAATCAATAATCAGTTGTAAATCTATTAAAATTATTTCTATTTTCGTACATATATAATTTGTAATCATGCAATCACAAGCAAAAACACCCGAACAGTATTTAGAAGAACTTCCCGAAGAGCGTAAGATTGCCTTTGGAAAACTTAGAAAAACCATTTTAAAAAACCTTCCTACTGGATTTGAAGAAGAAATGTCATACGGAATGATTGGCTATGTTGTGCCTTTTTCTATTTACCCAAAAGGTTACCATTGCAATACAAAACTTCCATTGCCTTATATCAATATTGGTTCGCAAAAGAACTTCATAGCGATGCATCACATGGGAATTTATGGTAGTGAGGAGTTGCTGAATTGGTTTGTGTCGGAATATCCAAAACATTGCAAAACCAAACTGGATATGGGAAAAGGCTGCATCCGATTTAAAAAAATGGATGACATTCCCTATGATTTAATTGCCGAATTGGTTGGCAAAATATCCGTTCAAGGATATGTTGAAAAATATGAAAGTCTTTTAAAAAGCAGATAAGATGATTGAAATAGAAAAAGTTCTTGCAACAGATATTGACAAATTTCAAATTATTAGAAACATTGCTCAAGAAACTTGGCCAATTGCCTATGGAGCTATACTTTCCATGGAACAATTGGAATATATGTTTGACATGATGTATAGCACCACAAGTTTATTGGAACAAGCTACTAAGAAAAATTTGCAATTCATACTTGCCAGAGAAGGTAGTGATTATCTTGGTTTCGCTTCCTATGAAATCGATATCCATCAAACGAATAAAACAAAAATCCACAAAATCTACATATTACCTTCAGCACAAGGAAAAGGAATTGGTAAAAAGCTGATTGATTTTGTAGCTGAAGAAGCGAAAAGTCAAAAAGACATTGCGATTATCCTAAATGTAAACAAGTATAATTCGGCACTACATTTCTATCTTAGATTAGGATTTTCGAATGTAAAAGAAGAAGTAATTGATATTGGAAACGGGTATGTCATGGATGATTATGTAATGGAGAAAATGTTCGAATAATTGCTTATTTTTGTCAACGAAAATTAAAAACTATACCCATGGCTAAGTGGCAGGAAAGAGCGGAACTTCTATTTAAAAAAGAAGGATTGGAGAATTTAAAAAAGTCGAATGTATTGGTCGTTGGACTTGGTGGAGTTGGTTCATTTGCAGCCGAATTTTTAGCACGTGCCGGAGTGGGTAAAATGACAATAGTGGATGGTGATGTTGTGGATATTACCAATGTTAACAGACAATTGCCAGCTTTGCATTCTACCGTTGGTATGCTAAAAGTAAATGTAGTTGGTGATAGATTAATGGACATCAATCCAGAGTTGCAACTTACCAGAGTGCAGGAATTTCTTTCCCCAGAACGCGCATTTGAAATCGTTACTCCAGATTTTGATTATGTGTTAGACTGTATTGACAGTGTCACACCAAAACTCAATTTGATTATTGCTGCCAAACGCAAACGAGTAAAAATAATTTCGAGCATGGGCGCTGGTGGAAAAATGGAAGCTTCCAAAGTTAAGGTTTCGTGCATCAGTAATTCAACCAATTGTCTTTTGGCAAAAACCATCAGAAAGCGATTGAAAGAACATAAAATAGACAAACTAAAAGTGGTTTTCTCCTCGGAAATTCAAGATGAATCAAGTTTAAAAATGACCGATGGTTCTAATTATAAAAGATCTTTTTACGGTACCAATAGCTATATGCCGGGGCTTTTCGGTTTGTATACTGCTGAGACGGTGATTCGCTATTTATTGAAAAAGGAATAATCAACTTCTTCATAAATCTTCAAGAAATAAAATGATAAAAACAGTAATTTTCGATATGGATGGTGTTATTGTTGACACGGAACCTGTACATCATTATGCCTATAATGAGCATTTTAAGCAATTGAATATCACCATTACGCCAGAGATTTATGCTTCCTTTACAGGAAATTCAACAAAAAATATTTTTGAAAGATTGAAAGCCCAATTCAATCTCGAAGATGATGTTGCAACTTTGGTAGAAACCAAACGTAACCTTTTTAATGATGCTTTTGATAGCAAAGAAGATTTGTATTTATTGGAAGGAGTTGAAGATTTAATTAAAGATTTATATGCCAATGGAATGCAATTGGTTTTGGCTTCATCCTCTGCATATGTTACGATTAATAGGATTTTCGATAGGTTTGACTTGCACAAATATTTTTCTCATATCGTTTCGGGCGAAGATTTTCCAAAATCAAAACCACATCCTGCCATTTTTCAGCATGCTGCATTTTTGGCACAAACGCCAGTAGAGAATTGTATCGTGATTGAAGATAGTACGAATGGAATTTTAGCGGCTAAAGCGGCAGGGATTTATTGTGTTGGTTATGATAGTTTTCATTCCAAAATGCAGGATTATTCGAAAGCGGATAAAATAATCACTAACTTTAATGAACTAAACTATAACAACATCTTAACTATTAATTTATGAAAAAATTTAGTTTTGCCTTAGTCGTTTTATTTATTTCAGTTCATGCTTTCTCGCAAAACAAACCTTTCTGGGATGAAATCAAATCCTTTAGAACGCAGGACAGTATTCAGAAACCACAAGACGGAATGCTATTGTTTATTGGTAGTTCCTCTTTTAGATTATGGAAAGATGTTAAAGAAGATTTTCATAACAATAACATTGTCAATAGAGCTTTTGGTGGTGCTACGCTAGTTGATGTTATTAATTATCAGCAAGATGTTGTTTTGAAATATAAGCCCAAAAAAATATTTCTTTATTGTGGCGAAAATGACATTGCAAGCGCCGAAAGTATAACTCCGGAAATCGTTTTTACCCGATTCAAGACTTTGTATGAAACAATGCGAGCACAATTTCCAAATACACCTATTCTATTTGTTTCTATAAAGCCATCTATACTTCGTTGGTCTATGAAAGACCGAATGAAAGCAACGAATATTTTAATTAGTACTTATTTGAATGGTAAATCCAATGCTTTTTTTGTTGATATTTGGGACAAAATGCTCGAAAATGGAGAGCCATTGAAAGATATCTTCAAAGAAGATAATCTACACATGAATGCCAAAGGTTATGCTATTTGGGTTAAGGAAATGAATACTTTGGTTAATGATTAAATCTTCAATTCAATCGTTATAAAAAAAAGCTCCGTTATTAGCGGAGCTTTTTACATTTTATAGAAGGCTTATTTTTTGACTTCTATCTTTGTGTTTTCACTATTTATATCTACACCATTAGCGTCTATTTTTACAGAAGTTCCCTCAGTTTCGGCAGCAGCAGTGTCTTTTACCATTACGGTGTCAGTTTCAACAGTAGTTGTATTGTTCTCAATAGTTTCTGTTGTTTTTTCTTCTTTTTTTCCACAGGAAGATAACATTAATACTGTCATCAATCCCAAACATAATATGATTTTTTTCATAATAAATTAAATTAAGGTTCAATGGTAAAGGTATTCTAAAGGAATCCATTAGTTTTTCATAATTTATATTATTAGTTACATAATTATCCTACTGCAACTTTGTAAACCCTTAAGCATCTTTCCCTTGCTTCTTTGTGATCCACGATTGGTTTTGGATAGCTTGCCGTTTCTAATTCCGGAATCCATTTTTTGATGTACTGCAAATCCTTATCAAATTTCTTAATCTGTTCGGTTGGATTGAAGATTCTAAAGTAAGGAGCAGCATCCACGCCACTTCCCGCTGCCCATTGCCAATTGCCGACGTTACTCGATTGTTCGTAATCTAATAATTTTGTGGCAAAATATGTTTCTCCCCAACGCCAGTCAATTAATAAATGTTTGCATAGAAAACTTGCCACAATCATGCGCACTCTGTTGTGCATGTGACCCGTTGTATTCAATTCGCGTATTCCTGCATCCACAAAAGGATAACCGGTTTTTCCATCACACCATTTTTGAAATAAATCTTCGTTATTATCCCATTGAATGGCATCATATTTTGGACGGAAACTTGTATTGACAGTATCTGGAAAATGCCATAAAATTTGCATAAAAAACTCCCGCCAAATTAATTCTTTTAAAAAAGTTTCGTTTCTGCTTTCAAGGGCTTTTGCAACCATCTTCCGAATGGAAACGGCTCCAAATCTTAGATAAATTCCTAAGTAAGAAGTTTTATTTAAAGCTGGAAAATTTCGAGTGGCTTCGTAATTATCAATTAAATTATTTGAAATGTCAAAAGGAGTAATTTTGATTGTTGAAGGTTCAAATCCAATGGCTGATAAACTCAAAAAAGGGTAGGAGTGTGGCGCAATTTTATCTAATCTATCTTCGGAATTGTAATGAATTAGTTTGATTTTCTTGAAGTTCTCTTTCCACTTGTTTGAATAAGGAGTGTAAACTACATAAGGCAAACCATCGTCTTTGGTAACTTCGCTTTTTTCAAAAATCACTTGGTCTTTACTGGTTTTGAATCCGATATTTTGCTCTTTAAAGAAATGATATAATTCCAAATCACGTTTTCTAGCATAAGGTTCGTAATCGTGATTGGTGTAGATAGTTTTGATTTTGTTTTCTGAAATTATTTTTTGAAATACCTCCAAAGGTTTTCCGTGAAAAACGGCCAAAGATTTTCCAATGCATTGTAATTGACTTTGAATTTTCTCCAATTGCTGGTAAATAAATGTCACGCGAGCATCCTCTTTTTGCAATTGAGAAAGAATGGAATCATCAAAAATAAAAATGGGAAGCACGTTTTCATCACTTTGTAAAGCGTGAAAAAGTCCAACGTTATCTTCGAGTCGTAAATCTCTGCGGAACCAAAATATATTCATAAAAATTGACTTGCTATTGATTTACTAAAAGTGTTGACATGCCGCCATCAACATGGAATATTTGTCCCGAAATCCAACTGCTTTTATTGCTTAAAAGAAAGCTTGCCATTTCAGCAATATCTTCTGCCGAACCAAATCGTTTTAGAGGATGTCGCAATGCTGATTTTTCTCTTTTTTCATCATTACTCAAAAATTTATCTGCCAATGGCGTGTCAGTTAAAGAGGGTGCAATCACATTCACTCTAATTTTTGGAGCATATTCGGCAGCTAATGCTTTTGCAAAACCTTCAATGGCTCCTTTTGATGCTGATACACTTGTGTGAAATGGCATTCCCATACTTACGGCAACGGAACTAAATAAAACAATGCTCGATTGTTCAGATGCTACTAAATTAGGTAAAACGGCTTGAATTACTTTTACCAAACCTATAAAATTTATTTGCAAATCGGCTTCAAATGTTTCTGGTTTTAATCCTTTGAAAGGTCTTAAATTAATGCTTCCCGGACAATAGACCAACCCGTCAATTATAGAAGGTAAATTGCTGGTGTTTAAACTATCAGTGGTAACGTCAAATGAAATATGGGTAACATTTAAACCTACTAAATTTTCATTGGTTCTTGAGGCTATATATAGGTTGGCATCGTTTTGTAATGATTTGACAATTGCATTTCCAATGCCATAGGAACCTCCAATTAAAAGTATATTTTTCATTTTTAAACGTGTTTAAATTCACCAAACATTTCGATTAATTTTTTTCTACGGTATTCAAATATTTCATTCAACTTTGGTTTTACCAAAAACGGATGGACCAATTGCCCCAAAATTCCCATTGGGACTTTATAATCCACAATGTCTTCCATTTCAACGCCTCCTGGAATTTCTTTTATAAAATGTTTGTGATGCCAAAGCGCATATGGACCAAATCGTTGTTCGTCAACAAAATACTTTTTATCTACAACATGCGTAATTTCGGTAACCCATTTTGTTGGAATTCCTAAAACTGGAGTAACAATGTATTGAATTATTTGTCCGGGATACATTTCTCTATCAGCACCTGAAAGGATTTTGAATCCCATATATTCAGGAGTTATCAGCTGCAAATTTTTCGGATCTGATAGTAATTCCCATGCTTGGTTTAGAGTAATGGGAAGATTTTGTTTGGTATGCAATCTATATATTTTCATAGTTATTTAAATGAATGTAAAGTTATGAAATGTTTAACGATTTTAGATAAATATTAAACAATAAATATTAACTATTTAAGGTATTATTAACATTTGAGAAAAATACTATTTGTAATTTTGAGCAACTTTAAACTCTAAACTATGAAAAAAATTATTTTTGTTTTTGCAATGTTGATTGCAAACTATGCTATCAAAGCACAGGTAAAAACACCACAACCAAGCCCGAAAGCTGTTATACAACAAACAGTTGGATTGACAGATGTTGAAATTGAATACAGTCGTCCAAGTGCCAAAGGAAGAATCGTTTTTGGTGATTTAGTTCCTTTTGGTAAACTTTGGAGAACAGGCGCTAATGAAAATACTATCGTGACTTTTAGTGATGATGTTGTGATTAATGGCAATCCACTTAAAAAAGGGAAATATGCTTTATACACTACTCCAAAAGCGGATATGTGGGAAGTTATTTTCTATTCGGCTACCGATAATTGGGGAACTCCTGAAAATTGGAACGTAAATAATGTAGCTGTTTCAACTAATGTTGATTCAAAAACTGTATCAAATCCTGTAGAAACTTTTACTATTGCTATAAATAATTTAACGAATGACAGTGCTACTTTAGATATTGCTTGGGAGAAAACAATGGTTTCTGTTAAGTTTGAAGTACCAACACAAAAATCGGCTATGGCAAGTATTGAAAAAGCATTAGCTGGTCCTACGGCAGGCGATTATTTTTCATCTGGACAATATTATTTTCAATCGGGTGGCGATATGAATAAAGCATTGGAATATGTAAATAAAGCCCTTAGTATGGTTAAACCCGGTGCAGATGTTCCTTTTTGGCAACTAAGACAAAAATCATTAATTCAAGCTAAATTAGGAGATAAAGCAGGAGCAATTGCTACTGCCAATCTTTCATTAGCTGGAGCTGAAAAAGCTAAGAATAGTGACTATGTTAAAATGAATAACGACAGTATCAAAGAGTGGAGTAAGAAATAATTTCCACACATTTTGTTAGAACCACGAATTCAATTCTTTATTGAGTTCGTGGTTTTTTTATGCATTTCCTTTTTTGTCTTTGAATACAAATTGGAATAATAAACCAAGAATAATGGTTAACGATGCGCCAATAAAATTTAACCAAAGATATCCTAGTTTTTCTTGTCCCGTTGGATAAATATGAATCGTGAAATAGTATATAAAGAATATAGTCGTCTGACTAATTACGGCACTAAAAAAGATGGCGTTTGCTTTTATATATTGAATATAGAAACCAACTAAAAACACACCCAAAACAGTTCCGTAGAAAATAGAACCTACAATATTCACCAACTGAATTAAGTTTTCAAATAGCGTTCCTATACAAGCAAAAAGGATAGCGATAATTCCCCAAAGTATAGTAAAATAGCGTGTTGCGTATACATAATGCTTTTCCGATTTTTCCTCTTTTAAATTTCTCTTATAAATATCGATCGCGGTTGTAGAAGCTAATGCGGTTAATCCGGAAGCGGAAGATGACATGGCTGCCGATAGAATTACGGCCAATAAAAGACCAATTAATCCTGAAGGTAAGTAATGCAATATGAAATAAATGAAGACATAATCTTTGTCGTTCGTTTCCGCTTTTTCATCCACTTTGGTAATTATCTCCTTGGCTTGATCGTGCAAATCTTTTTCTTTTTCCGATAGTGAAATTAACTTTCTTCGAAGAATTGGATTGTCGTAATTTTGATTTAAATGGTCAATATAAAGCAAGTTAAATTCTTTTTTCTCTTCGGTTAATTCGGTTAATTGTTTTTCTAATGCGTTGTAATCCTTGGCATAAACCGATTTTTCGATGGCGTTTCTATTGACAGGATTGAAATTTAACGGAACAGGATTGAATTGGAAAAAGACAAAAACCATAACACCTGTTAGCAATATAAAAAACTGCATAGGTACTTTTAAAAAGCCATTCATGATTAAACCCATTTGACTTTCTTTATCGGATTTACCAGATAAATAACGACCAACTTGTGATTGGTCGGTTCCAAAGTAGGAAAGCATCAGGAAAAAACCACCTGTAATACCGCTCCAAAACGTGTAACGATTATCCAAATCGAAAGAAAAATCAAGAATATTCAATTTGTCATTGGCACCAGCAATATGCATGGCGTTGGAGAAGGTCATATCATTTGGCAACAAATGTAAAATGAGGAAAAACGTAATAAACATGCCGCTCATAATCACAAACATTTGCTGCTTTTGTGTAACATTCACTGCTTTTGTACCACCGACAAAGGTGTAAATCATTACCAAAATTCCAATAATAACATTGAGCAGCGTTAAGTTCCAACCAAGAATGGACGACAAGATAATAGCTGGAGCATAAATGGTAATTCCAGTTCCTAATCCGCGTTGGATTAGAAATAAAATAGCAGTAAAAGAGCGTGTTTTTAAATCAAATCGTTGCTCTAGATATTCATAGGCGGTATAAACTTTCAGACGATGATAAATGGGAATAAAGGTCATGGAGATAACCACCATCGCTATAGGAAGCCCAAAATAAAATTGGACAAAACCCATTCCATCATGGTAAGCCTGACCTGGAGTTGATAAGAAAGTAATGGCGCTGGCTTGTGTTGCCATCACCGAAAGTCCAACAGTCCACCAAGGCGTTTCTTTGTTTCCTAGTATGTATTCTTCAACGTTTTTGCTTCCTTTGGTTTTATAAACACCATAGAAAACTATAAATAAAAGGGTTACCGTTAATATAATCCAGTCGAGTTGCTGCATACTAAAAGAATAATTGCATTATTATAAAAAAAATGGCAATGTAAATGAAGTTCACAACCAAAACCCAAGTGTAACTATTTTTCCAAGCTGATTTGTTTTCTGTTTCCATATTATTTCCCGATTGCTATCATGTTTGCCATTAATCTATAGGCACCAGAAACTCCTTCGGGCAATTCCCTAAAAAAGCTCAAACCTGTGTAAATGTAGTTTCCTTTACCATATTTTGCTACTAAGATAGCACCATTTTTTGGTGTTTCTCCTTTGTCATTGGCAGATAGAATAGGAGTGAAGTTGGCATCCCATTCGTTTGGATAATATAATCCTTGTTCTTGTTTCCAATTTTTAAAATCGTCAGTTGTGATTTTATTTGGATAATTTAAAATAGGATTACTTGGATTTAAAAAACGAACTTCTGCATTTTCTTCGGTAACTCTATCTCTGGAAATTTTTAAGGGAAACGGAGCAATATTTGGAGTAACCAAATCATCGGTTGTATTGTATTGTACAATCATTGTCTTTCCATTTTTTACAAAATCTAAAAGAATATTTTGTTTGAAAGCTAAAGCGTTTACAACATTATAAGCCCGAATTCCTGTCATGACTACATCGTAATCAAGGAGTTTTTCGGTAGATATTTCTTCGGGTTTTAGAATTGTAACTTCATAACCCATTTGTATCAAGCTCTTTGCGACTTCATCGCCAGCACCCATGATGTATGCTATTTTTTCGTTTTTCGTTTTTATTTTCAAGCGAATAGCTTTGGCTTCTGCTTGTTTTAAAACCATTTGTTTATTGATATGCGAATAATTAATGTCGATTTTTTCTTTGTCGTATGTTTTTCCATCGACGGTTACTATGCTTTTGATATTAATTTCACTAGCTTCTTTGGATGGAGAAACAGTAAAAACGGCAATCACTTCTTCTCCTTTTTTATCAAGGCTAAATGGAATTTCATTCGGTGAAACTTCCCAATCTTGTGGTAGCTCCAGTTTTACATTTCCATTGACTTTATCTTTCCCTGATTTTACTTTTACTGTGATTGTTTTTTTTCTGTCATTATTGAAAATATAAACTTTCTCCGCTATGGACGAAGTAATTACAGGGACAATATTAAAAGGTTGATAGACTTCGCCTTTTACATCGTCATTGTATTTGTAAACTATATTGCGCTCAAATATTATAGTATGTCCCATCATGTCCATTTGAAAATCCACCTTTAATTGTCTCAAAACATCAGGAGTTCCTATATTTTCCTGGTCATTTACTGTATACATTCCAACAGTTCCTTTGTCTTTTAACCAGTAGGGCTGGGTATATTCAATATTTGTTGGTAATGTTAATTCAAAATCAAACTTTTTCGGAATATTATTCAACAAGGAATTATCTTTATATAGCGTAAGAACTTTTTCGTTAGCATGGTAATCGGTCGATGTTAACTCTGGTACTGTTTCAGTTACAGGTCTAACTCCAACACCTATTAAAGTAATAGGAAAATCACTTCTGTTTGTCACTTCAATTTTAATTTTGAGTTTGCCTCCCGGAGTTGTATCAGGTGTTTCGGATACAGCTTCAAGATATAACCCTGCACAAGCGACAATAATATTACTTAATTCTTTCATCTTGATGGTCTTCCATGATGAGGCATCGAGGGTGTCGTCAATCAAAGCATAAGCTTTTACCAAATCAGGCAGGCTAGCAGCTGGGTTTTTAAAATCAAAATCCTTTTCGACTTTTGACAGTATAATACCGACTTCCTTTCCATTTTTTAATCGGTTCCAAGTGGTGTCAATGCCTTCAAAAATATTGGTTTTATCTTTTGGAGCATCGCCTTTTAGTAATTCCAAATATTCATCTTCTTCACCTCGCGTTCCAGTAGAACCAAAACCCTGCGATTGATGGCGACTTCTGCTCAAGGCTGCAATTTCCTGATTTGATTTTCCAATACCTTGATAATAAACACCAGTTTTTAAATTGACTAAATTGGATTTATCGGCTTTGTCGAATTTTTCTTTGCTGCCATAAAACCACCATGAGGTGTTGAAAAACACACGTTTGGGTTGCCAAGTTTCTACTAATTTTAATTGCTCTGGTAAAACTGTGGCGTCGTTTACTTTGTCGAATGCTTCTACACTTAACATGGCAGAAGAAGTATGGTGACCGTGAGTTGTTCCAGGGGAGCGATGATCAAACCGATTGATAATAACATCAGGTTGGAATTTTCTAATGGTCCAAATAACATCACTTAATACTTGGTCTTTGTCCCAAATTTGTAATGTTTCATCAGGATTTTTTGAATAGCCAAAATCATTAGCACGAGAAAAAAACTGTTCGCCGCCATCAATTTTTCTAGCTTCAATTAGTTCTTGTGTTCTGATTAATCCTAAAAGTTCACGCAGTTCTGGGCCAATAAGATTTTGACCACCATCGCCACGCGTTAAAGACAAATAGCCAGTTCGAGCTTTCTTTTCATTGGATAAATACGAAATTAATTTTGTGTTTTCATCATCAGGATGGGCTGCAATATAAAGCACAGAACCTAAAAAGTTTAGTTTCTGAATTTGATTGTAAATTTCAACTGCATTTGGTTTTTGCGGTTGTTGTGCCGTTACAATTTGAAATGATAAAAGAAAAATAATGAAAGTACAATAGAAAAGCTTTTGCATATTAAATCCTTTGAATTAGCAATAGCTTCAAATGTAACAAATTATATAAAGGGGGAAGTTTTATTTAATTTGATTTTAACAAAATTTTTGACGACGTATAGAATTAAAATAATCATTCTGTTGACGCTGTTGCATTTGTAAATCTCCCTTTAGAATTATAAGGATATAATTTCTTATGAAGTTTGATAAACTGTTGTGGATTTTCTTCATCGAAATTTGTAATGACAACTCTACCTTTGTTATATAAAGAATAGCCACCATAATTTTGAGGAAGTTCCGCAGCAGTTAGCCATTGACCATTCTGTTGGTAGTAGTAGACATTTTTTAGATTGTCATAATAGGCATATAAATTAGGAAAATAAGAATAGCGAAGCTTGCAATTTGTTTTAGAATCAATTGGTAATGAAGCTTCTTTTTCACTTGGTGGTTGTGGTTGTGCAATAGATGAATAACTAACAAGTAACACCAGTAGGACGAGTACAATTTTGAAGTTTTTCATAATTTGTAATTTTATTTTTTTGAAACTTGGGAAATCAAAAAGGGTTAACTATAATAACATGGTGTAAATGTAAATATAAAAATCGATTAAAAACAATTTTTATCGATAAAATGCATTATTTTTTTATATATTGATGTAAAATTCTTAAAAAAAATTGATAATGAATAACTTAGAAAATAAATCGAAAGGTAGAAAATACCAATGTTTTATTTATGAAACCAAACTTCCAAGTTTAATCCATGAACTCCTTTTCATCATAAGGTTGATAGATGATGGAAATTCCTTTTTGTAGTAAAAGGTTGTTTGGATAGGTGATTATTTCGCCACTTTTTGTTTGAAGTAGTGTATGAAACGCATTAATATCCATAATTTCGGCTTCGATAGGAAAGTCTCTGTCGTGAACTTTTATAACATCACCAATTTTAAATGGAAATGAGAAAAACAAAATTATTCCAGAGGTGATGTTACTAAGAATCGACCATTGCGCAAACATGGCAACACCAACAACCGTTGCAATAGAAGAAAGGGTTAAGAATATTTCATCTCTTTTTACTCCCCAAATTACTATCAAGGCAATGGCAGCTAAAATATTAATCAATAAATGGATGTACTTTATCACTAAGTTAGTTCGGTGTTCAATGATAGCGCTAGATTTTGCATATCTTCTCACTAATCTTGCAATTACAAAGCGCAAAATAAGGATTAGTATAAATACGATGCCAGTAGCAATAACCTCTTTAGTAAAATCAGAAAAGAAACTCATTTTTTTATAGGTAAAAAATTATTTATTAATGGTGTTATCAAGACTATTTTCGTTGTCAATCGTGCTGTTTTCTGTTGGAGATGTTGGCGAAACATCAGTAATGAAATCAATACTTGTTGTCGTATTTTGATAACTATAACTTGGGATTTTGATTTTGTGCCATTCGTAGGTTTTTGGTAAATCATCGCCAAATAAATAGCCCCATGGCTCGAGCGATTCTATTCTGTCGAAAATTACTTTTATGATAGCGATAATCGGAATTGCCAAAAACATTCCGGTAATCCCTCCTAAAACATTCCCAATGATAATTCCAACAATTGATACAAAAGCATTAATCTGCACTTTTGAATTGACAAACATAGGCACCAAAATATTGTTATCAATAAGCTGTACCACAATATTTACAATTACTACACCTAAAACAATAGATAAATCCGTTGAGCCAGAAAGCGAAACTATAATACTCAATGCACCAGCAAATAGAATTCCGATGTAAGGAACTAAATTTAAAATACCCGTTATGATTCCGAGAAGGATGAAATATTCGACACCAATAAAGTACAAACCTATTGAAGTAAGTACAGAAACGGCTACCATTTCAAATAGTAAACCAACCACATAACTCTGAACCGCTTCTTTAATTTGAAATAATACTTCACGCAGTTTTTTATGATTTTCTGGCTTGAATAATTTACTCAAAAAGGTTATAAAAAGGTTTTGATACAACAAGAATAGAAAGGTGTAAATTGGAATTAGCGTTAGGTTTAGCGCGATGTCAGTAAACGAACTTATAGTGCTTCCAACAATTTCATTACCAGATTCCAATCCTTTTTTGGTTGCATTAGTGATAATTTCATTTTGTTCTCTTTTAGTCAAATGAAAATTATCCCGAATCAATTGCTGAAAATGTTCCATATGAAAGTAGAAATTGTTTTTTATTTTTCCCCAATCACTCGCCATATCACTTACTTGAAGCGATATAAAATAGAAAATACTTAGAAAAATCATCACAAATAAAACAATAGCAAAAATTACCGCAATGAAGTGAGGAAACCGAAGCCGTCTAATTAAGAAAGTAACTATTGGGCGTAAAATAATAGCAAAAAGGCACGATAATAGTATTGGAAAAATGATGTCTTGGCCAAAGTAAACAATAACAAACAGGCCTATCAAACAAAAGAGTATGGCTGCAAGTTTGATGTAAAATGGGAATTTCATTGTTTCAGACATAATCGTTTGTTTTTAGTAAAGTTACTTCATTCTTTTCGCTTTCACTTGTTTTTATCCAAATACTGATATACTTTTTCTGTTGGCAAACCAACTACATTAGTATAAGAACCATCAATTCTTGAAATGCCAACTAATCCAATCCAATCCTGAATACCATAAGCACCAGCTTTATCAAACGGTTTGTAGTTGTCAAGGTAATAACGAATTTCGCTTTCGGTTAGTGTGTTAAAAGTCACTTTTGTAACATCAAAAAGGGTTTCCGTTTTATGTATTGTTTTGAAACATACTGAAGTTATAACTTCGTGTGTAGCATTAGATAATGATTTTAAAATTTGAACTGCATCGTCATAATCCTTTGGTTTTCCTAATGCTTTTCCGTTTAACCAAACAATAGTGTCGCTAGTTATCAAAATGTCATTCGGTGCTAATTCGCCTTCAAATGCCTGAGATTTTAGGATTGCTAAATAATTAGTGATTTCAACACCTTGTAAATTATCGGGATAGATTTCTTCTATTTCTTTTAGCCTGATTTCAAAATCAAGATTCATGTCTTTAAGGAACTGTTGCCTTCTCGGCGAACCCGATGCTAAAATGATTTTATAATTTTTTAGCTTGTCGTTAAGCATTGTAAATAATATTTAAATTAATCACCAAGATGGAAAGGATACCAAAGAAAATCACCAATTTCAACACATTACTTATCAATTTAAACTCTTTTTTTGTTTTGGCAGACCATATTTTTATAAGACAAAAAAACAAAGGACCAACCACCAAAATCAAAGCATAAATAGTAGCGATATATAAATTAGAATCCATCAAATTGGTATTGATATAAAAAAGCAAAACGAGAATAGCAATAGCCAATAAACCGAAAGTAACTTTAGCAGTTCTGCCAATTCCAAGAGCAATGGGTAACGTGCTCATTCCTTGGTTGTAATCGCCATTTACATCTTCCATATCTTTTACAATTTCGCGTATCAAATTAATGATGAAAGCAAAAATGGCATAGTCAATTAAGATGGAAAACATCACGCGCATTTCATATTGATTGCCATCAAATGTAGCCGGCAATAAATCGAAAACACCAATAATTAAAACACTAACGGATAATAGTAAAGCAACAATAATATTACCAACCAAAAGCATTTGTTTTAAACTCGTAGCATACAAATACAAAGTTGCGGCAATGACAATAAAAATGGCTGCAAAGCTTGGTTTCTCAACTACATTGGATAAATAAAAACCAATCCCAACACCAATAACATTAAGACCAACATAGATATTATAAGCCATGCCTTCCGAAATGTCTTTGCCAACTACAATCATTCCAGGTTTGTTTTCTTTATCCGTTTCCTGATCCATAATGTCATTAATAACATAACCGGCAGCGGCAATTAAAACAGTCGATAAAACGAGTAATACATATTGCCAATCGGCAAGCGACAAGAAAATGTTTTGGAATTTTAAGAAACCATATCTAAGGATGAGTTGCATGAAGGCAAGTAAGAGTAGGTTTTGATAACGAACGAGTTTTAGGTATTTCATAAATTAGTGTTCAGTGTTCAGTTTTTAGTGTTCAGTTTAATCTTTCTTTACTCCAAATTTTTCAGGATTTAATATCATGAAATTAATGAGTTTTCCAATTTCATTGCTCTCATTTATTAATTCATCATGCAAGTTTTGATTTATATATTCACATTTTAAAGCAAATTCTAACCAAGTTTGAGTTTCAGAATTTTCAGCATCTGAATCTGTAAGTTTACTATGAAAATGTTTTGGATATTCTCTTTTTCGATAAGCTTCAGCAATAGTTACAGGAACGCTTCTTGAAGAACGTCTTATTTGATCGGTTAATGAGTACATTTCTTCTTTCGGAAACGATTTTGTAATTTTAAATATTTTCATAGCCAAAGCAAATGATTTTTGATATGCTAATAAATCTTGAAATCTCATATTTTTTATTTAAAACCAATTAACTGAACACTAAAAACTGAACACTGAATACTGTTTATTAATCGTGTTTTCCATTATAATACAAATGCCATTTGCCTTGTACTTTCATAACTTGCTCCACCACTTCGCGAACAGCACCTTTTCCTCCATTTTTATGCGAAATATATTTGGAAATGGCTTTAATTTCTGGACTTGCATCTTGCGGACATGTTGGTAATCCAACTAATTGCATCACATGATAATCGGGAATATCATCACCCATATACAACACGTTTTCGGGCTTTATATTGTACAATTCAGTGTATTCTTTAAACGTTGCCACTTTATCGGGTGATGCCAAATGAATATCGGTAATACCTAAATTTCTCAGTCTAATTCTCACACCTTCATTGTTTCCGCCAGATATTATACATACATTGTAGCCGCTTTCTAATGCTGCTTTCATGGCAAAACCATCCCGAATATTCATGATTCGGAGCATTTCACCTGATTCAGAAACGTGTACGGAACTATCCGTCAAAACGCCATCCACATCAAAAATGAAAGTGGTAATATCATTTAAAATTTCTTTATAACTTTTTGCCATTATCAATAATAGATTTTGTTAGTAATTTATAAATTTCTTTTTGATTTTCATCTGATAAAAAGTTCAAATGTGAATTTATGGTTTGGGTATCTTTCCTTTTTGCGGGCCCAGTTTGTGCTTCGTTGGGTGACAAGGTCTGGATTTTATTTGCCGTTTCTTGAATTAAAGGCTTCAATAAATCAAAGTCCAACTGATTCTCAATGCAAATTTCATTTCCAATTTGGTACAAATGATTGGTAAAGTTTGAAACAAAAACAGCCGCAACATGTAATGCTTTTCGTTGTTCAGAATTGATGTTGTAAACTTTATTGGATATTGATTTTGCTACAATTTCCAGCGTTGCTAAATCATTGTCATTCACGGCTTCTAAGCAAATAGGAATCGTTTTAAAATCGACTTCCTTTGATTTTGAAAATGTCTGCAAAGGATAAAACCCAGCTTTTCTATTTTTATCATCCAAATCATTCGTGGCAAAACTACCCGAAGAATGCGCTACTAATTTATTTTGAAATGGAATCTGACTAGAAACAGTTGCTATAGCATCATCAGAAACAGCGATTAAGTATAAATCTGCTTCTTTTAAATCCGAATAATTGGTGATGATTTTCTCATTGGAAATCAAAGCAGAAACCGATTCTTTGTTTCTTGCCATTACTTGAACCAATTCCACTTCATCACTTTTTGAGAAAGCTTGAATCAAATGATGTGCTACGTTTCCTGAGCCAATAATTGTAACTTGAACCATGTGGCAAAATTATCAAAAATATATTTTAATTACACTCTAAATTATAAGTTTTAAACATCTCATAAAAAACACTTAAAACCTTTTAAAAATAAATAGTATATAGACTTTTTTAAGCTATTTTTGTACCACCTTTTAAAAATATAATTCCACACTCATGGAAAAAAAAATAGCTTCGTTTTTCTTCTCAACGCGTTTAATGGCAATATTATTTCTAACTTATGCAGCAGCGATGGCTGTTGGAACATTTATCGAAAGTGCCTACAATACGGATACTGCAAGGATAATTATTTATAATTCGTGGTGGTTTGAAGCCATACACTTGTTTTTCGTTATTAATTTCATTGGAAACATTAAACGTTATAATTTGTTAAGAAAGGAAAAATGGGCAACGCTAATCATACACCTTTCGTTTATTTTTATCATAACAGGAGCAATCATCACACGTTATATCAGTTATGAAGGAATGATGCCCATAAGAGAAGGAGCTACTTCTAATCAAATATTTTCTGAAAAAAATTACTTAACCGTTTTTGTTGATGGTGATTACAAGGGACAATTAAAACGTCGCGTTTTTGAAAAACCATTATTGCTTTCGCAAGTAACCAATAACAATTTTTCAATTGATGATGAATTTAGCGGAACACCTTTTCAAATCAATTACAAGAATTTTGTAATGGATGGCAAAGAGTTTATTGTTCCTCAAAAAGACGGAAATGTTTATTTAAAATTAGTTGAATCTAGTGACGGCTCCCGACATGAACACATGTTGAAATCGGGGGAGATGCAAAACATTCACAACCTACTTTTTGCTGTGGATATTCCAACCAAAGGAGCTATAAACATCAATACAAAAACCAATACTATCTATGCGCCGTTTGAAGGGCAATTCATGAGAATGGCGGATAAACTTCAGGGAAGAGTAGCTAAAGATTCTATGCAACCTTTGATGTATCGTTCTTTGTATAATCTTGGTGGAGCTCAGTTTGTATTTCCAGATGCGCCGATAAAAGGAGTGAAGTCTTTTAAATCAAGTGATAATTATAAGAATAAAAAAGGAGAAGATGCTTTGACGCTTTTGGTAGAATCGGGAGGAAAGCAAAAAGAAATTACACTTGTTGGTTCAAAAGGGAAAATTGGAGAGCCACAAATTGTGAAATTAGGGAAATTGGAATTCACACTGTTTTATGGAAGTAAAGTTTACAAATTGCCTTTCAAAGTGAAGCTGAATGATTTTATTGCTTCAAAATATCCTGGAACCACGAAAAGTTATTCGTCTTACGAAAGTAAAGTTACCGTTATCGATTCCACTAAAAAATTTGATGCCCGAATTTATATGAATCATATTTTAGATCACAAAGGATTTCGTTTGTTCCAGGCTTCTTTCGATCCCGATGAAAAAGGAACCGTGCTTTCGGTGAATCATGATTATTGGGGAACTTTAATTACATATTGTGGTTATTTTATGTTGTTTTTTGGCTTAATGGCTATAATGTTTACCAAGCATTCTCGTTTTGCTGATTTAAAAAGGAAGCTGGAAAATGTGAAATCCAAAAAGACAAAACTGATTTCGATACTAGTTTTATTCTTGTCTTTTAATGGTTTTGCGCAAAATCATTCTATGCACAATGCCAAAATCAATTATATAGATTCGATTCTAAAATATAAAGTTCCCGAATTGCAAGCCGAGAAATTTGGTCGTTTGGTGATTCAAGATGACGGCGGAAGAATGAAACCTATCAATACTTTTTCTTCCGAATTGTTGCGAAAAGTGAGCAAAAAGGACAGTTACAATGGCATGAATTCCGACCAAGTTTTTTTATCGATAAAGCAATTTCCATTCGCATGGATTGAAGTGCCTCTGATTTATATTAAAAATGGTAACGACAGCATTCGTAAAATAGTAGGTGCAAAGCCCGAAGATAAATATGTAGCTTTTAAAAGTTTCTTTGATGCCAAAGGAAATTATAAATTATCACCTTATTTGGATGAAGCTTACAAAGCAGCAGTTCCAGACCAATTTCAAAAAGATTTTATCGAAACCGATAGAAAAGTGAACCTTATGAATTCGGCATTGTTTGGAGGTATTCTAAAAATTTATCCTGTGCCAGGCGATATAAACAATAAATGGGTTTCCAATTTAGAGTTGAATCAGCCAACAGGAACAGCATTGGATACGATAAAATCGGCTTTTCCTTTGTATTTAGAAGCCTTGGCAAAAGCAACAAAAACTAAGAATTACACTCTGGCAAATACCATGATTTTGGGAATGGATAAATTCCAGAAGAAATATGGTAGTGCTGTTCGACCAAGTGATGATAAGATTTCTGCCGAAATTACCTATAACAAATATGATATTTTCAAAAACATGTTTTGGATGTACATGGCTTTTGGTTGTGTGATGTTATTGTTTGTTATTGTCAATATTTTCTTTGAGAGTAAGGTATTGCGAATCGTAATCAATGTTTTTCATAGTATTATTGGATTGCTTTTCGGTTTACATACTTTGGGATTAATTGCCCGTTGGTATATTTCGGGACATGCGCCTTGGAGTGATGCTTATGAAAGTATGATTTATGTAGCATGGGCAACAATGTTTTTCACTTTGGCTTTCGATAGAAAATCGAAATTGACGGTGGCTTCCGGAACTTTTGTGGCTTCCATGATTTTGATGATTGCTCATTGGAATTGGATGGATCCAGCTATTGCTAATTTGCAACCAGTTTTAAATTCCTATTGGTTGATGATTCACGTTGCCGTAATTGTAGCGAGTTATGGACCTTTTACATTGGCAATGGTACTAGGATTGGTGTCTTTAATTTTGATGCTTTTTGTGAATGAAAAGAACAAAGCCAAAATGAAACTGAACATTCAGGAAATTACCTATATCAACGAAATGGCTTTGACTATTGGATTGGTAATGCTAACCATCGGAAACTTTTTGGGAGGACAATGGGCAAACGAAAGTTGGGGAAGATACTGGGGTTGGGATCCAAAAGAAACTTGGGCATTAATTAGTATTATGATTTATGCGTTTGTTATCCACGCCCGATTCGTTCCTGCTTTGCGTGGCAAATGGATTTATAATCTGATGAGTGTTTTGGCTTTCTATTCGATTATGATGACTTATTTCGGAGTGAATTTTTACCTAACAGGTTTACATTCTTATGCAAGTGGAGACAAAGTGGTAACACCAGTTTTTGTATATTATTCATTAGCGTTTGTAGCAGTTTTAGGAATTTTATCTTATCTAAAATATAAAAAGCATTTAAAGAAAAAGAATTAATATTCAATTCAGTATATAAAAAAAGGTTCAACATTTGTTGAACCTTTTTTTATTGAAAATAGTTGTTTTAATTATACTTTTCCTAAAGTATACAATTGATCCATTGTTGGTGATTTGCTTCCGCCAGCAGGTTCTAAAGTAATTCCAAATGCTTCGGCATCTCCTGTTTTTTCAACGGCAAATACTCTGTCTTTATTTCCTTTAAAGTCGGCCAACAAACCAATACTTGTTGGTGTGAGTTGCGGCTGTAATTTTAAAGACCAAATTTGATATACCTTTCCTTCTGGAGGTTCTGGTAAACCAGAGGCATCCACATAAACTACTTGCGTTTCTTTGTTCCAATATATTTTGGCATAAGAAGTTGGAGAAACCGCTTGACCACCCAAAGATACCACCGTGTTTTTTGTATCACGAATTACATTCAAGGCAGTTGTAGTTTTTTTGTTTTCGTTTTCAATAGAAGTAACTGTTTCGTTTAATTGCAGTTTTTCTTTTTCGATAGTATTGATTTCATTTTCAGAACTACTTAATTTATTGTACTGATAACCAATACCAATCAATAAAACTATGGATGCTGCCCAACCCGCATATTTCGACCAATTACTTTGAGGTTTCATTTTAACTACCTTATAGCGTTTCAATCCAATTTTGTGTTTGATTTTCTCATACACATTCGAAGAAATGACCGGAGAAAAACTACTCGATAAGGCGAGAATGCTATTCTCTATCGAAACGATTTCGTTCTTTATTGCACTATCCGTCCTTGACAGTTCTGCAATTTGTTTAGACTCACTTTCATCTAAAATACCATAAACGTAAAGTTCTAAATCTCCTGAATTTAATATTGCTGTATTCATTATACTTTTAAATAGGTTCTTAAATCATTTATACAATTTCTATTTTGTGTTTTGACAGTTCCAAGTGGAATTTCAAGTTCATCCGATGCTTCTTGTTGGGTAAATCCCTGAAAGAACAATAGTTCTATTAGTTGAATGCATTTCGGTTTTAACTTGGCTACAAATTCACGAATTCCAATAGTATCGATCCTATTGACAAGCTTGTTACTGTCGTCCAACAGATGTACGAAATTATCGGATGATAAGTTTTTCTGACTGTTGTTATACCCTTTGGATCTTAGCTTGTCAATTGCTGTATTACGAGCAATATTCAAAATCCAAGTATAAAATCTTCCTTTGCTTTCTGAATAGCTTTCAATACTTTTCCAGATTTTCACAAATACTTCTTGCAATACATCTTCGGCATCTTCGGTCTCTTTTACGAGATTCGAAATTACCGCAAATAAACTTTTCGAATACATATCATACATGATAGTAAACGCGCGTTCATCCTTCTTAAGGATTAACGGAATTAATTCTTCTTGTGACATTGTTTTTGTGTTTTGTTGTTATGTAATAACATCTACGAAAGACTTTGCGCTTTGGTTTTATAAATATAATACTTAATACAATTTCAATTTTAAATTATTTCAAAAATAGCGAAAGCATAAATTACTTTAAATCATTTGCTTATAAAAAAGAATAGTTTTTTTTCGTTTTTTGTAAAACCATAAATAATTCGGCACCGTATATCAAAACAAATTAAGAATTTAAAATTGCTCCAAGAAAGCCTTTTAATGGCTCCAGATACCATATAGATTCTGAAGATGTTTTGTTTGTTTTGGTTGACAATAGATATTTTAATAAGGGTTGATTTATCTATTGTTTTTGTTGGAAAGCTCAGTGGTTTTTATAATTGCTGGGCTTTTTAATTGTAACAAAATTTTAGGAGTTGTTTTCGTGTTTCAAAAATGATTTTAACTAAATTTATAAAAATTTTAATATTATGAAAAAGCTAATTATGCTGTCATTAAGTGTATTTCTTTTATGGAGTACCAACAGCCAAAGTCAAACCTCCAAAAATAAACCAACTATGGAAAAGCAAACGATTTATCAGTTCAAAGTCAAAGATTTGGCAGGAAATGAATTTGATTTTGCCAAATTGAAAGGCAAAAAAATACTCGTTGTCAACACGGCTTCCAAGTGTGGGTTAACACCTCAATACAAAGATTTAGAAGCAATATATGAGAAATACAAAGACAAAAATTTTGTAATTGTAGGTTTTCCAGCAAATAACTTTGGTAAGCAGGAGCCAGGAACTGATAAAGAAATTTCCACTTTTTGTCAAATGAATTACGGAGTTACCTTTCCGATGATGAGTAAAATTTCGGTGAAGGGAGCTGACATGGATGCTGTCTATAAGTTTTTAACTCAAAAGGACAAAAACGGTTTGCAGGATAGCGAAGTAGAATGGAATTTTCAAAAATACTTAATCAACGAAAAAGGAGAATTGGAAAAAGTAATATCCCCTCAAGTTTTACCAACTGATGATACAATCGTTAGTTGGATAAACGGAAAATAAACCTAAATAGGAGAAATAAAAGCCTGATAAGTAATTTATCAGGCTTTTTTTATGCAAAAATTAATGATTTATTAATATCACATTTTTGTCTTAATCCTGTTTATTGTCGATATTTTTATCGACGAACTCCCCTAACGTAGTGGTTTAAAGAGTTTTTTATCCTTTAAACGATTTTCTAGTTGTAACATAATTAATGTTGTTAGCTTTGAATAAGATTATTAAATGCCACAACACGATTATTATGAAAAACATATTCAACCCTGTTTATAGACATGATTATTTAGAAGGTTATAAAGTTGGATTAAATCCTTACAGTAAAGAAATAGAACATCAAAATGAAGCCTACAATTTTGGATTTGCTCAAGCCAGAATTGATTACGAAAGTAAGAACGGTAAAATAATGTATGGAATACCAAAGCTTATCGTTACCAATAAAGTATTAGAAGATTTTCTTTTGGCAGGAATGTTAGGAATGAGCATCAATTCCGATGGGTATACAGCCTTTCAAATGGATGTTATTCAAAAATGGTATCAAAGTGGAATTGAAAAATACGATGCCAATCAAAGTATATATCTTCTAGCTATTTTAGAACAAAACGGAATAGAATTAGATTAACAATATTAAATCAAACTATAATGCCCGAAAGACCTGATGAATTGTCACATCAGGTTTTTTATTTTAACATCAGCTGCATGATTACCGAATGCAACCAGCGGTCAAATTTATATCCGGATTCTTTGATTATACCCACCGTTTCAAAACCAAATTTTTCATGGAATTCCACACTGCTTTGATTTTCGGAATCGATAACACCAATCATGGTGTGCAGTTCTTGCTCTTTTGCTAATGCGATAAGCTTTTCCATCAATAGTTTTCCGATGCCTTTTCCATGAAAATCATTAGTCACATAAACCGAATGTTCCACTGTAAACCGATAAGCTTCGCGGAAACGAAACTCACTATAATATCCAAAACCAACAACAGTATCATCGCAAGTGGCTACAATGATGGGAAATCCTTTTTTAAGTTTTTCGTCAAAAATGGCAGTTTGTTGCTCCAAACTTCTCGGATGGTAATCATATAATGCAGAAGAGTTTATAATATTGTAATTGATAATATCTAAAATGCTTTGAGTGTCTTCCTTTATATAGGGTCTGATTTTGATAGTCATTTAAGGAGAATTTAAAAGGTAAATGTAGAAAAAACCTATGAACCTTTGTATCTTTGTTCTTCTGAAATTAAAAATTAATGATTTTTCCAAAAATACCTTTAGCTCAGAGCATTATTGAAATATGCAATGCAAAAGGTGTACATCATATAGTCATCTCTCCAGGTTCACGAAATGCGCCACTTACTATTGGATTTACAAACAATCCGAAGTTTACGTGTTACAGCATTGCCGATGAGCGTTGCGCTGCATTTTTTGCGCTGGGAATTGCACAACAAATTCAAAAACCGGTTGCCGTAGTTTGTACTTCGGGCTCCGCTTTGTTGAATTATTATCCAGCTTTTGCTGAAGCTTTTTATAGTCAGATTCCATTAATTGTTATTTCGGCTGACCGACCTTTGGATAAAATTGATATTGGTGACGGACAAACCATTCGTCAGAATGAGGTTTTTGCCAATCATTCTTTGTATAATGTCAATTTGCATGAAGAGGCTTCCGAAGAAAATGATGTTTTTATTAACGAAGCCATTAATGTAGCCATTGCCCGAAAAGGGCCAGTGCATATTAACGCGCCTTTTGAAGAACCTTTATATGAAACTGTTGCTAATCGTTCGGTTGATATTAACATCACAAGTTTATTCAAAGCCAATAGAACTGTTGATGTTGAGGAACTCATTGCTTTTACCTCATTTTGGAATCACAGTGATAAAATATTGATTGTCGTTGGAGAAAACAAACCCAATAGCATTGAACAACAATGGATTGATAAACTGGCAAGCTATCCTTCGGTAGTGGTAATGACAGAATCGACATCCAACTTGCATCATCCTAGTTTTATTACCAATATTGATACATTAATTACACCCTTTTCACAAAAGGAATTTTTAAAATTGCAACCGCGAATCCTTATCACATTTGGAGGAATGATTGTATCTAAAAGGATAAAAGCCTTTTTAAGAAAATACAAACCAGGGCATCATTGGCATATTGATGAAGATAGAGCCTACGACACTTTTAGCATATTGACCAAGCATTTTCAAGTGCATCCGAATCAGTTTTTTAAGCAATTTTTGCCTTTTGCAAAACCCATTGAAAGTGATTATGCTTCCTATTTTCAATCAGTGAAATCATTGCGAATTGAAAGACATAAACAGTATTTATCAAAGATTCAATTTTCCGATTTAAAAGTATTTGAAAAAGTAATCCCAAGTTTACCAAAAAATTCACAACTGCAAATCAGTAATAGTTCGGCCATTCGTTATGCCCAATTATTTGATATTGATAAATCGATAGAAGTGTTTTGTAATAGAGGTACGAGTGGTATAGATGGAAGTACATCCACCGCAATTGGTGCAGCTGTTGGAAGCGAAAAACCAACCGTTTTAATTACAGGAGATATTGGTTTTTTATACGATAGTAATGCGCTTTGGAACAATTACATTCCTAAAAATTTCAAAATCATTCTGATAAATAATGGAGGTGGAGGTATCTTCAGAATTCTACCAGGTCATCAAGAAACGGAAACGTTTAATACTTTTTTTGAAACGTCACATTGCTTAACGGCTGAACATTTGGCAAAAATGTACCAACTTGATTACTTTATTGCCAGCGATGAAAAATCATTGGACAAAGGATTAAAGAGTTTGTACAACCAGAACGAAAAACCAACTATTTTAGAAATATTCACACCAACACGAGACAACGATAAAATCTTGAATCAGTATTTTAAAGAGTTGGAATAATTTATTTTCTTTTCAGAATATATACTTTGTGAAGCAAATCCAGTTTTGGAAACCGTTTCAAAAATGCCTCACGGTTTGGTGAAAGCGAATCATAAGGATCCATAGTTTTGTTGTCATAACCACCATAAAGCGTTTCCACGACTTCCATTCCTTTGATTACTTTCCCAAAGGCAGGAAACCCTCTCACTTTATTATAATTTACGGTGTCTAAACGCTGGTTGTCTTTTAGATTAATGAACAAATCATTACCTCTGGTTTCTTCGCCAGCTCTTGCATAACTCAGAGCACCTTTTAAATTACTCATTTTTACCTTTTCATCGGGTACTTTAAATTTGTCCCATTTATGCGTTTGAATAGTATCGCCATTTCCAAATTGTACTACAAAATTGGGAACCACTCTATAAAAAATAGTATTATCATAAAAACGATGCTGCACCAACTGATAAAACCTATCTACAGCTTTTGGAGCACCGTCTCTTGTGATTTCAATATCAAAGTTGCCTTTGTTGGTTTCGAAGCGGGCAACAAAATTTTCAGGGGCTTTTTCTTCAGTCCATTTGGCATTAAAAACCTCTTTGGTACAGGAAAGAAATAGAAACGAAAGGAGTAATAACACTATATTTTTCATGGCTTTGATTTTAAGTGTATCAAATATATACATTATTTTCTTTCCCCAATTTGTTGACGCCACATGGCATAATACAAACCTTTCTCCAATAACAAATCGTCGTGTTTCCCTTGTTCGATGATTTTTCCTTGTTCCAATACATAGATGGTGTCAGCATGCATAATGGTTGACAAACGATGGGCAATCAAAACGGTAATTCGATTTTTATCCGAGATATTACGGATTGTGGTATTAATTTCTTCTTCGGTTATGGAATCCAGTGCTGAGGTTGCTTCGTCAAAGATTAAAAGATTTGGATTTCTTAAAATGGCACGAGCAATAGACAACCGTTGTTTTTCACCACCAGAAACTTTTATTCCGCCTTCACCAATGGTTGAATTTAAACCGTCTGAAGCACGTTGCAATAAGGTATCGCAACTGGCTCTGCTTAGCACATCATGTAATTCTTCATCAGTAGCATCGGGTTTTACAAACAGTAAATTCTCTCGTATCGTTCCCGAAAACAATTGTGCATCTTGCGTTACAAATCCCAATTGTTGTCGTAAATCTACTAAATCAACAGCGTTGGAATTGATGGAATTGTACAATACTTCACCTTCGGCTGGCGGATACAATCCCACTAATAGTTTTACCAAAGTAGTTTTTCCCGACCCTGAAGGCCCAACAAAAGCAACAGTTTCTCCTTGTTTTATGTGGAAATTAATATTTTCTACAGCAGGAAAAGTGGCGCTTTTATGTTTGAAACTAACATTCATAAAATGTAAAGAAGAAATTGCTCCAATATGTTTTGGATTGGCTGGACGAAATTCTGATTTAGCATTTAGTAACGCTTCAAAATTTTCCATGGAAACTTTGGTTTCATTACGAACAATTATAAACGAACTTAATTCCTGTAAGGGTCCAAAAATAAAGAAGGTAAAAAAGACCATAGTCAATAAATCACCGACCAAAATTTTGTCACCAAATAAAAAGTAATACAAAGCAAAAACGACACATGTTCTTAAAAAATGAACGGTCGTTCCCTGAATAAAACTCAAGCTTCGGATGAATCTGATTTTTTGCAACTCGAGACTTAATATTTTTTGGGTATTACTGTTAAGTCGCTCTTCTTCTTGTTGGGTTAAGCCCAAACTTTTTACCAACTCAATGTTTCGCAAACTTTCAGTTGTAGAACCAGCAAGCGAATTGGTTTGCGTGACAATTCTTCTGGAAATGACTTTGATTTTTTTGCCTAAGAAAGAACTCAAAATAGCAATGATAGGAGCAGAGACCAAAAAGATCAAGGCAATGCGATAATCAATTCGGGAGATGTATACAATTACGAAGATAAATCCAACGATGGTTTGAAACACCAAGGATATGGAAAGTGTAATCAACTTTTCGGAATCGGTGCGTACTTTTTGTAAACGACTTAAGGTTTCGCCACTGCGTTGGTCTTCAAAATCTTCATAAGGCAAGTCCAGTGATTTTTTAATACCGTCTGTATACATTTCGGCACCTGTTCTTTGAATGACAATATTGGTGAAATAATCCTGGAAATTTTTTGTCAATCGGGAGACCATTGCGGCTCCTAATGACAGCATCAGCCAAAAACCAACAGCTTTTATAAATTCGGTTGGATGGCCTTTGTATTTGGCAATACCAACACCACAATCTTGCATTAATTTTCCGGTAATAACGGAGTCTGAAAGGCTAAAACAAATGTTTATAGTAGCCATTATGAGTGCAAAAAACAACAAAGCTTTGTGTTTTTTTAAGTAGAAATAAAGTAGTTTCATATTGAAAATTCATCGACTAGTGGTTAAGTATTCTAGTCGCATTTTGATTTGCAAAAATAGGAATATAATAACGTAACTGAATGACAAGTTGCATCAGATTTTCAGTAGCCGTTATAATAAATAGTTATGAAACTTAAATTATCCTTTTAAAAACGTCTTAAACTCTTCGTAAGTCTTAATCTTGGTTCGAACTTTCTCTTTACCCAAAACGCTTTCAATTTGAGTTGGGATTGGTAGTTTCAAATCCAATAAAGGTTCAACAACATCCAGGAATTTAATGGGATGTGCTGTTTCTAAAAATACACCAATGCTATTCGGTTGTTTTACCATTTCAGTTGTAAGACCAAGATAACCCACAGCACCGTGAGGTTCGGCTATGTATTTAGTTCGGTTGTAGATATCCTTGATGGCAATTTCGGTTTCTTTATCTGTATAAGAATACGAAGTAAAATCTTTTTCAAATTCGGCTAAATCGTTGTGATATAATTCCTGAATACGAATAAAATTACTCGGATTCCCAACATCCATCGCATTAGAAATTGTTGCAACAGATGACTTTGGTTCGTAACTTCCGTTTTCTAAAAATCGTGGCACAGCGTCATTTGCATTAGTGGAAGCCACAAAGTGGGCGATAGGTAAGCCCAATCGTTTCGCCATAATTCCTGCACAAATATTCCCAAAGTTTCCACTCGGACAAGAAAGAATGATTGGTTTGTTGTGTTTTTTTAATTGTTGGTACGCAAAGAAAATATAAAACATTTGTGGTAACCAACGCGCAATATTAATCGAGTTTGCCGAAGTCAGATTCAGCTGTTTTAAATCGTCATCTAGGAATGCTTTTTTTACCATATCCTGGCAATCGTCAAAAACGCCATCCACTTCTAAAGCTTTTATGTTTTGTCCTAAAGTCGTAAGCTGTCTTTCCTGAATATCACTCACTTTTCCAGAAGGATAGAGAATGATAACTTCAACACCTTTTACACCAAGAAATCCGCTGGCAACAGCACCTCCAGTATCTCCAGAAGTTGCGACTAACACCGTATTTCTAATATCTTTATCTCTGTTGAAATAACCCAAACATCTCGACATAAACCTTCCGCCAACGTCTTTAAACGCCATGGTTGGTCCGTGAAAAAGTTCCAATGAAAACACATTGTCTTCAACAGGAACACATGGAAAATCAAAACATAATGTTTCTTTAATGATGCGTTTCAGTTCACTTTCTGGAATTTCATCGCCAACGAATTGTTTAATCGCTTCAAAAGCAATTTCTTCATGAGATAAATTCTCAATGTTTGCAAAGAAAGAGTCGGGTAGTGGTGTAATGCTTTCTGGGAAATACAAACCTCTGTCGGGCGCTAAACCAGCGACAACGGCTTCTTCAAAGCTAACTTTATGTGATTTATTATTTAGGCTGTAATATTTCATTTCTATATGGTTTTTGTTCCTTCATCATTCACTTTTGAAATGTGAATATCAAATGGAATTCCGGTAGCTGCATAAGCATTACTCATGCTTTTGGCAACAGTATTCGCAATAGTTTCTCCTTTGCACAAGGCAAAAATTGATGGTCCAGCGCCAGAAATTCCAGAACCTAAAGCTCCGTTTTCTATAGCTGCGTTTTTGACTTTATCAAAATTCGGAATCAAATGTTTTCTCGCTGGTTCGACGATAACATCTTGAAGTGAACGACCAATAAGTTCATAATCTTTGGTATATAAACCAGCAATCAAACCGCCTAGATTTCCCCATTGCGTGATAGCAGATTTCAAAGGAATTGTTGGCGATAAAACCGCACGAGAATCCGAAGTTTTCACTTCAATATGTGGGTGTAAAACAACCGCGTAAATCTCACTCGGGCTTTCAATTTTAATTACATCCAACGGATTGTATCCGCGAACTAGCGTAAATCCACCTAAAATGCAAGGCGCAACATTATCCGCGTGTTCGCTTCCACTAGCAACGACTTCGCCTTTCATTGCAAAATAAACCAATTCGTGTTTGGTAAATGGTCTGTCTAAAAGTTCATTGATACCAAAAACAGCTCCGGCTGCACTGGCAGATGAACTTCCAATTCCGCTTCCAGCTTTTATATTTTTATAGATTTCGATTTCAAAACCAAAATCTATAGCCCCGCCATTAATGGCGGGGCTATTCAGCAAGGCAATCCCTGCTACACCTGCTACATTCTTTTCTGTTTCTAAAGGTAAATCAGCACCAACTATTTTGGTTATTCTGATCCCTTTTTCGGCAACTTTCCGAATAATCATTTCGTCACCAATGCCATCCAAACACAAACCCATTACGTCAAATCCGCAATTGAGATTGGCGATGGTTGCAGGACAGAATATTTTGATCTCGTTCATTTTTTCTTTGAGTTTCAGAGTCCCAAAGTCCCAAAGTTTCAAAGTAATTGGTAGTTATAGAAATTATAACTTTGCTACTTTGTAACTCTGTTACTTTGCAACTTTTTTAAACGTTTCCGATTCTAATTACATCAGCAAAAATTCCAGAAGCTGTAACTGCAGCACCAGCACCAGCACCTTTTATAATCAACGGTTGATCTATATAACGATCGGTGTAGAATTCGACGATATTGTCTTTCCCTTCTAAATTGTAAAACGGACTTTCTTTTGGAATGAATTGTAATCCAACAGATGCTTTTCCGTTATCAAATTTAGCGACAAACTTAATACGGCTGTCTTTTGATTTGGCTTCTGCTAATAGCTTGTTGAAATGGGCATCATGTTTTGTTAACGATTTGAAAAAATCTTCGTTGTTGGTTGTGTCCATACACTCTTTTGGAAGGAAACAATTGTTCTCAATTTCTTCAATATCCATTTGATAACCGCTTTCACGGATAAGAATTAATATCTTTCTAGCTACATCAACGCCGCTTAAATCAATTTTCGGGTCAGGTTCTGTAAATCCTTGAACCCCTGCTTCTTTAACTACATCGTGAAAATTATAGGTATCGCTAAAGTTGTTAAAAATAAAGTTCAAACTTCCCGATAAAACGGCTTGGATTTTATTCACTTTATCGCCCGAAGCAATCAAGTGTTTTAGTGTGTCAATGATTGGTAATCCAGCTCCAACATTCGTTTCAAATAGGAACGGAGCGTTGTATTTTCGAGATAGATTTTTAAGATTTTTATAGTTGTCATATTCCGATGAACAGGCAATTTTGTTACACGTTACTACCGCAATATTTTCACTTAAGAACTTATCATAAATACTCGCAATATCATAATTTGCTGTGATATCAACGAAGATGCTGTTGCGCAAATTCAGGTCTTTTACTTTGGCAATAAAGTCTTGAACATTTGCTTTTTCACCTTCAGCAAGTGCCATTTTCCAGTCTTTAAGGTTGATTCCTTCTTCGTCAAAAACCATTGTTCTTGAATTCGCCATAGCAATAACGCGAAGGTTGATTTTTAGATTTTCTTTTAGGAATTTCTTTTGCTGTGCGATTTGGTCGATGAATTTTTCTCCCACATTTCCAACACCCATTACGAATAAATTCAACTGTTTTGTATTGTCTTCAAAGAAGCGTTCATGTAACGTATTCAGAGCTTTTTTAACGTCTTTTTCATTGATAACGACTGATATGTTTCTTTCGGATGCACCTTGTGCAATCGCTCTGATATTCACATTGTTTTTCCCCAATGTACTAAACATTTTACCACTAATACCTTGGTGGTTTTTCATACTTTCGCCAACAAGTGCTACGATGCACAAATCTTTTTCGATGATACAAGGATCAATTTTGTTTTGGGCAATTTCTAATTCAAATGCTTTGTCAATAGCCGATTTTGCTCTGATTGCATCCGTATTTAGAATGCCAATGCAAATGGAGTGTTCCGAAGAAGCCTGCGTGATAAAAATCACGTTAATACTTTCATTCGACAATACTTCAAATAAACGTTTGGAAGAACCAGCAACACCAATCATTCCCGAACCTTCCAATGTCAGCAAGGCAATATTGTCGATGTGTGAAATCCCTTTAATTGGATTATTCGATGCATTTGGATTGTTGGAAATCAATGTTCCGTATACTTCTGGTTCAAAAGTATTCTTGATAAAAATCGGAATGTTATCTTTTAAAACAGGTTGGATTGTTGGTGGATACAACACTTTAGCACCAAAATGCGACAACTCCATCGCTTCCTGATACGAAATCGTCTCAATGGGTTGCGCTTGTTTTACCACTCTCGGATTGGCAGTAAACATTCCGTTTACATCGGTCCAAATTTCAAGAACATCCGCTTTTATGGCAGCTGCAATAATTGCCGCGGTATAATCAGAACCTCCACGACCAAGTGTTGTAGTATTTCCGTCAAGCGAAGAAGCTATAAAACCTGGCATCAAGACAACTTGAGAAGTATTGTTTTTGAAATAATCAGCAATCAATGCATTCGTCATTTCGAAATCAACACTTGCTTTTCCGAAGTTGGAATTGGTTTTGATAACTTCTCGACTATCTTTAAACATAGCATTACTTACTTTTTGTCTCAAGGCAACCGCAATAATTTGAGAAGACAACAATTCACCAAAACCAGCCACAATATCGGCCGTTCTGCTTGACAATTCACCTAAAAGGTAACAACCGTCCAATAAGGTTTTTAAGTGATTGATATTGCCATTAATCGTATCAATAAGATCACTTTGCTCACTTAACGGAACTAATTCGTCTATGGCATCTTTGTGTTTTTTCTCTATCTGACCAACAATGTCTTTATAACTTTTGTCTTTTGCGGAAGCGGTTTTGCCAGCTAAAATCAGCAAATCGGTAACGCCACTAAAAGCCGAAACGACTACGGCCAATTTATCCTCTTTACTTTTATTGGTTACAATTGCTATTGTCTTTGAAATATTCTCCGCATTGGCAACAGAAGTTCCGCCAAATTTTAATACTATCATGATTTAATTATGAGTTGTGAATGGTAAATGTGAATTTGCTCTCTGTCGAAAGCCCATGAATAAGGATTATATGAAATGATTATACCCCAAACGGGGTTGTAGTTGATGTGGTAGCAACGGTAGTTACAGCCAATACATTAGCTGTTGTTGTTAAAGGATATTTGTTGCTTTTATTCCACATAGTTTTTCAAAAATACTATTTTTTGGGCAGTAAAAAAGTTTTGGAGTTATTTTTATTAAAATCGTATTTTTTGTGGGAAGCAAAAAACATATTCGGTTTTTTTCTATCAGATGCGCATTTTCATTAGTAAATTCACAATAAAATAGTGTCAACAAAACTTGCTTTTTAACAATTGTTTGTGGAATTTTGAGCACAATTTGCAAACAAAAAATGGAAAATACACACTACATCAGTACGGAAGTATTGAGTTTAGAGCAGTTACAAGAAATTATCTCTCAACATAAATTGATTTCACTTTCGGAGGAAGCCAAAGTTAACATTCAAAAATGTCGTGATTACTTAGACAAAAAAATGGCAACCAATGATAAACCCATTTATGGTATTAACACTGGTTTTGGCTCGTTGTGTAATGTAAAAATTTCCAATGAAAATTTATCGCAACTTCAGGAAAACTTAGTAAAATCGCACGCTTGTGGAACTGGAGATGAAGTGCCAACAGAAATCGTAAAGATTATGTTGTTGCTTAAAATTCAGTCGTTGAGCTACGGACATTCTGGTGTGCAGTTGGTGACTGTTGAGCGTTTGGTAGATTTTTATAATAATGATATTCTTCCTGTAATTTATACGCAAGGTTCGCTTGGTGCGAGTGGTGATTTAGCGCCTTTAGCCCATTTATCTTTACCATTATTAGGAGAAGGCGAAGTAAATTTTGAAGGTAAAAAAGTGCATGCTTCCGAAGTTTTGAAAAAGTTTAACTGGCAGCCAATCGTATTGCAATCTAAAGAAGGTTTGGCCTTGTTAAACGGAACGCAATTTATGAGTTCGTATGGAAGTTACATACTGCTAAAAGCAATGAAATACTCTTATTTCGCTGATGTAATTGGCGCAATTTCGTTGGAAGGATTTGATGGCAGAATTGAACCATTTAATGAATTGATTCATTTGGTTAGACCACATAAAGGACAAATAGTGACCGCACGAAGAATGAATGAACTTTTAGAAGGAAGTCAAATTATTGCTCAGCAAAAAGAGCACGTTCAAGATCCGTATTCATTCCGTTGTATTCCGCAAGTGCATGGCGCTTCAAAAGACACGATTGACTACGTAAAAAAAGTATTTAAAACCGAAATCAACTCGGTTACCGATAATCCAAATATATTTATTGAAAGCGATGTGATTGTTTCTGGTGGGAATTTCCATGGACAACCTTTGGCATTAGCGTTAGATTTCTTGGCGATTGCTTTAGCAGAATTGGGAAGTATTTCTGAAAGAAGAACCTACCAAATGATTTCAGGTTTGAGAGGTTTACCCGCTTTCTTGGTTGAAAACCCTGGACTGAATTCTGGTTTTATGATTCCGCAATATACTGCGGCAAGTATTGCCAGTCAGAACAAACAATTGGCAACACCAGCAAGTGTTGACAGTATTGTTTCGAGTAACGGACAAGAAGACCACGTGAGTATGGGAGCTAATGCTGCGACGAAGTGTTTGAAAGTTATGGAAAATCTGGAACGAATTCTAGCAATCGAATTAATGAATGCTTCTCAGGCAATAAATTATAGAAAACCATTGCAATCAAGTGAGTTTATTGAAAGTTTCCTAAAATCATACAGAGCCGAAGTTCCTTTGGTAAAAAATGACAGGATTCTGCATTACGACATTCAAAATTCAGTTTCGTTTTTGAATAGTTTTATGGTGGAGTTGGAGGATTAAATCGCCAAACAAAAACTCAACAATCCCAAAATAGCAGGAACGGCTTGTACAAAGAAAATTCTTTTAGAAGCGGTTAGTGCTCCATAAATCCCAGCAACTAGAACACAAGCTAGGAAAAAGATGGCTACATTTTTGCTCCAAGTTGGGTCGCAAATGAGTAGCGACCAAATCAATCCAGCCGCGAGAAATCCGTTGTATAATCCTTGATTGGCAGCCATGACTTTGGTTTTTTCAAATTGGTCTTCAGGAATGGTTTTAAAAACCTTTCTGGCGCGTGTTGTCCAGGCAAACATTTCGAGCCAAAGAATGTAAATGTGCAAAACGGCAATGAAGCCAACGATTATTTGTGAAAGTAGTGTCATAATCTAGTTGTTTAAATTTCCTAATGTCTTATGGATTTTTCGTTTGTGATGCGTTTGAACTAGGTTTTTATCTCCCGAAATCACGCTAATGTTTCCATCAATTTCAAACATGGCTAGTTTTACATCTTTATAAAATTCCACGCCGTGTTCCCGCATGGCTTCTTGTAATTCATCGGATGTTATTCCTAATCTTGCCAAGGTTTTAAAATCGATTTTTCCATCATGCACCAATATTTCGGGTTTGTCTTGGACAATTTCTTTTATAAATTTGGAATTGAGCATCACTTTTTTAAATACAAAATTGATCATGAATAAAGCCAGCGCTGCAACCAATCCGCCATAAAGCGAAGAATTGCTACCAACCATGGCATTTTGCACGGAATTACTAATCAGTAAAATCAGAATAATATCGGCTGTGTTTAACTGCGATAATTCCTTTTTACCAAAGATTCGCAAAGCGATAACCATAAATAAATATACGGAAACGCTTCTAAAAATGATGTCTAGATAGGGATTCATTATGTTTTCACTTTAATGTTCTTTTCAATCGCTCTTATCATTGCTCCAGCAATATCTTTGTGTGTAGCACCTTCAATTCCTTCCAAACCAGGTGAAGAATTCACTTCTAATAATAAAGGTCCTTTTGAGGAACGAATGATATCCACTCCGGCAACTTTTAAATCCATGGCTTTTGCTGCTTTGATTGCCATTCTCTTTTCTTCAAGTGTTGGTTTTATAACATTGGCTGTTCCGCCCATGTGAATATTGGCTCTGAATTCTCCGGGAGCAGCTACTCTTTGCATGGAGGCAACCACTTTTCCGCTGACAACGAATAAGCGTAAATCTTTTCCATCGGCTTCTTTGATAAATTCCTGAACTAATATATTGGCATTTAAACTTTTAAAAGCATTGATAACCGATTCGGCTGCTTTTTTAGTTTCGGCTAAAACAACGCCTTTTCCCTGAGTTCCTTCCAGAAGTTTTACAATTAATGGTGGACCTCCAACCATTTTAATCAAATCGTCGGTATCTAAAGGCGAATTGGCAAATCCCGTAGTTGGAATTTCAACACCATTACGCAAAAGCAATTGCAGTGAAAATAATTTATCTCTGGATTGTGTTATGGCTGAAGCCGAATTCAAACAAAATACTTTCATTGCCTCAAACTGTCGGGTCAAAGCACAACCATAAAAAGTAATACTTGGACGAATTCGTGGAATTACAGCATCAAAATTGTCTAGTACTTTTCCGCCTCGATAATGAATTTCTGGATTCGTGGCGTCCAATTTCATATAGCATTCTTTGATGTTCAGAAAATGCATTTCGTGTCCGCGCATTTCACCAGCTTCCATGATTCTTTTATTACTGTAAAGTTCCGGATTGCTTGCCAATAAACCAATACGAAGCCCTGATTTTTCAGCTACTGCGCCAACATATAATTCACTTAATGCTTCGGAAGTTGGTTGTTTTAAAAGATACTTTTGTTCAGGGTCGACTAAAATTCTGCCACTCATAGCTTCACGCCCTAAAAGCATTCTAAAACCCATGGAATCGCGATTGGTCAAAGTCATTTCTATTGGCCAGATATCATTTGCTATGGATAAATTAGTTTGGATTACAAAGCGCTGTTCTCTAAATCCGCTGGAACTTTTTACGATGCGTTTGTCAATTAATTTTGCTTCGCAATGAATAACGGTTCTGAGGTTATTTTGAATTGGATTGATATCAAATTTTACCCAAGGCTGATCATCTTTGGTAAAAGGAGCAATGTTGATGGCGTGTAATGCCGATGTTTTTGCTCCCGAATCTACTCTGGCTTTAATGGCGGGAATTCCAAGCTCGGGGAAGGAGCACCATTCTTCTGACCCTAATGTAATTTTGTCTTGTGGCATTTATTTAAAATTAAAAACCACAAATCCCCGAATAAATTTTATGAAAGAATTCGTGAATTTGTGGTTTGTAAAAGGTTACTATAATTTATTTAGTAGGCTTTTCTGTTTTCTTAACTTTAACCGTTAATTCTTCAGCGCCGTCTTCAATATCCATGAAAATTTCATCACCCGAATTTATTTTGGAAGTGATAATTTCTTCTGCCAATGAATCTTCAACATATTTTTGAATAGCTCTTTTCAATGGTCGTGCACCAAATTGTTTGTCAAAACCTTTCTCGGCAATAAACGCTTTGGCTTTATCCGAAAGTTTCAATTTATAACCCAATTCTTCAACACGAGTATATAATTTTTTCAATTCAATTTCAATAATCAAATCAATATCGTGTTTTTCTAAGGCGTTGAAAACAATGACGTCATCAATTCGGTTTAAGAATTCAGGTGCAAATGTTTTTTTCAAGGCATTTTCTATGATACTTTTCGAATTGTCATCGGCTTGTGCAACTTTTGCAGCAGTTCCAAAACCAACACCTTGTCCAAAATCTTTTAATTGACGCGCACCAACATTAGAAGTCATGATGATGATCGTGTTTTTAAAATCAATTTTACGTCCCAAACTATCGGTCAAATAACCATCATCCAAGACTTGTAGCATCATATTGAAAACATCAGGATGTGCTTTTTCGATTTCGTCAAGAAGCACCACGCAATAAGGTTTTCTACGAACTTTTTCAGTTAATTGTCCGCCTTCTTCATAACCAACGTATCCAGGAGGCGCTCCAATTAATCGGGAAATCGCAAATTTTTCCATGTATTCACTCATATCGATTCTAATCAAAGCATCTTCAGAGTCGAATAATTCACGAGCCAAAACTTTAGCCAATTGTGTTTTACCAACACCAGTTTGTCCAAGGAAAATAAACGAACCAATTGGGCGATTTGGGTCTTTCAATCCAGCTCTGTTTCTTTGAATAGAACGAGATATTTTTAAAACCGCTTCTTTTTGACCTATTACTTTATTATCGATAAGTTCGGGAAGATTAGCTAATTTGTTGCTTTCCGTTTGTGCAATACGATTTACAGGAATTCCTGTCATCATAGAAACTACATCGGCAACATTCTCCTCGGTTACTTGAATACGATTGCTTTTGGAATCCTCTTCCCATTGCTCTTGCGCAATAGCTAGGTCTTTTTCCAAACGTTTTTCGTCATCACGAAGTTTGGCTGCTTCTTCATATTTCTGTTTCTTAACGACAGAATTTTTCAAATCGCGCACTTCTTCCAATTGACGTTCTAAATCCAAAATTTGTTTTGGAACATCAATATTAGTAATGTGAACACGGGAACCAGCTTCGTCCAAGGCATCAATAGCTTTGTCCGGAAGGAAACGTTCTGACATATAACGATTGGTTAATTTTACACAAGCTTCAATCGCTTCAGGTGTATAAGTAACATTGTGATGGTCTTCGTATTTGTTTTTGATGTTATTCAAAATCGTAATTGTTTCTTCAACCGAAGTTGGTTCGATAATTACTTTTTGAAAACGTCTTTCTAACGCGCCATCTTTTTCTATATATTGTCTGTATTCATCTAATGTTGTAGCACCAATACATTGAATTTCTCCTCTGGCTAAAGCAGGTTTGAACATATTGGAAGCATCCAAAGAACCTGTTGCGCCACCAGCACCAACGATAGTGTGGATTTCATCAATGAATAGAATGATATCGTCATTTTTTTCCAATTCATTCATTACCGCTTTCATTCTTTCTTCAAACTGTCCGCGGTATTTGGTTCCGGCAACTAAACTTGCCAAATCCAATGTTACCACACGTTTGTTGAATAAAATACGAGATACTTTCTTTTGGATGATTCGCAATGCCAATCCTTCGGCAATAGCTGATTTTCCAACTCCTGGTTCTCCTATAAGTAATGGATTGTTTTTCTTTCTTCTGCTAAGAATTTGAGAAACTCTCTCAATTTCTTTTTCACGACCCACAACGGGATCGAGTTTGCCTTCTTCTGCCATTTCTGTTAAATCACGACCAAAATTATCCAAAACCGGGGTTTTAGATTTCTTAGCGGTTTTGCTGGCAGGATTATTAAAATTACCTTCTTTCAAACTGTCATCTTGTCCTGAATCTTCATTATAGGATTCATTACGAGGTAAATTATCTAAAAATTCTTCTTCGTTTGGTGTCATGTTTAAATATTGTTCTTTAACTAAGTTATAATCAATTTTTAATCGGTGCAACAACTTGGTTGTTGGGTCATTTTCATTTCGTAAGATGCATAAAAGCACGTGAGCGGTACTAATTGAAGAACTTTGAAAAACTTTTGCTTCCAAGAAAGTAGTTTTCAAAGCGCGTTCTGCTTGCCGTGTAAGATGCAAATTCTTTTTGTCGTTACTGATTTCAATATTTGGATTTGGTGGACTTAGAATTTCTACTTTCTTTCGTAAATGTTCTAAATCAACGGATAAATTATTTAAAATTGAAATCGCCTTACCATTGCCATCTCTTAAAATACCTAACATAAGATGCTCCGTACCAATAAAGTCGTGACCCAAACGAAGGGCTTCTTCTTTACTGTAAGTGATTACATCTTTGACTCTTGGGGAGAAATTATCATCCATAGTTTATAGTATTTGGAACTGTAAATTTAACTTTATTGTTTGGTTTCAACAAAAACCATTCCTTGTTAATGTACTGTCAGCTAATAGACAAAAAAAAAGCCAATAATAAAAGTAGGTTGACAACTTATTTATTAACCAAAAAAAGGGCTTATTTTGTTAATAAATCATTGAAATTTATGAGTGAAAATTGGGTGTAAAATTTTTAAATATTCTATATTAGCAGACTTTGAATTTAAACTAATTTTTTATTAATAATTTATAAAATATGTCTGACGGAGAAAAGTTAATTCCTATTAACATCGAAGATGAAATGAAAACAGCTTACATCGATTATTCGATGTCGGTGATTGTCTCAAGAGCATTACCAGATGTGCGCGATGGTTTAAAACCAGTGCATAGAAGAGTATTGTATGGGATGTATGATTTAGGAGTAACCTCAAGATCTGCCCACAAAAAATCCGCAAGAATTGTTGGAGAAGTTTTAGGAAAATATCACCCACACGGAGATACATCGGTTTATGATGCGATGGTTCGTATGGCACAAGAATGGAGTTTACGTTATTTATTAGTGGATGGTCAAGGTAACTTTGGTTCTGTCGATGGAGATAGTCCTGCGGCAATGCGTTACACTGAGGCAAGAATGCGTAAGATTTCGGAAGAAATAATGGCCGATATCGAAAAAGAAACGGTTGATTTTCAATTGAACTTTGACGATACTTTATACGAGCCTAAAGTAATGCCAACTCGTGTTCCAACACTATTGATTAACGGAGCAACGGGTATTGCAGTAGGTATGGCAACCAATATGCCTCCCCATAATTTAACGGAAGTTATTAATGGAACATTGGCTTATCTTGATAATAATGATATTGAGATAGAAGAATTAATGAACTATATCAAAGCTCCTGATTTTCCAACAGGAGGAACTATTTATGGTTACGAAGGTGTTCGCGAAGCTTTTAAAACAGGTCGTGGAAGAATTGTAATGCGTGCTAAAGTGAGCTTTGAAGAAGTTGACGGAAGAGAATCCATTATCGTTACCGAAATTCCATATCAGGTTAACAAAGCGGATATGATTAAAAGAACCGCCGATTTAGTTAACGAAAAGAAAATAGAGGGTATTGCTAATATTCGTGATGAATCGGATAGAAATGGTATGCGTATCGTTTATATTTTGAAGCGTGATGCCACACCAAACGTTGTTTTAAATACACTTTATAAATACACCCAATTACAATCTTCTTTTAGCGTAAACAATATTGCGTTAGTGAAAGGTCGCCCACAAATGTTGAATCTGAAAGACATGATTCATTATTTTATTGAGCACCGTCATGATGTTGTGGTTAGAAGAACACAATTTGAATTGCGTAAAGCAGAAGAAAGAGCGCATATTTTAGAAGGTTTAATCATTGCTTCCGATAATATTGACGAAGTAATCGCTTTAATTCGTGGTTCGAAAAATACGGAAGAGGCAAGAGAAAAATTGATGGAAAGATTTAAACTGTCTGACATTCAATCTCGTGCTATTGTTGAAATGCGTTTGCGTCAGTTGACAGGTCTTGAACAAGATAAATTAAGAGCTGAATATGACGAATTGATTAAATTAATTGAGCATTTGAAAGCATTATTGGCAGATGTAAATTTAAGAACTGAATTAATCAAAGAAGAATTAATCGAAATCAGAGAGAAATATGGAGACGAGCGTCGTTCGCTTATTGAATATTCTGGTGGCGATGTAAGTATTGAAGATTTGATAGCCGATGAAAATGTAGTAATTACAATTTCTCACGCAGGTTATATCAAACGTACCAATCTAACAGAATACAAAACACAAAATAGAGGAGGAGTTGGGCAAAAAAGTGCTGGAACAAGAGATCAAGATTTCTTGGAACACATGTACGTTGCCACCAACCACCAATACATGATGTTCTTTACTCAAAAAGGAAAATGTTTCTGGATGCGTGTTTATGAAATTCCTGAAGGAAGTAAAACCGCAAAAGGTAGAGCCTTACAAAACTTAATCAATATTGAAAGTGACGATAAAGTGAAAGCATTTATCTGTACGCAAGATTTAAAAGATAAAGAATACACTAATAGTCATAACCTTATTATGGTTACCAAAAAAGGTCAGGTTAAGAAAACATCTTTAGATAAGTATTCTAAACCTAGAGTAAATGGAGTTGCTGCTATTACTATTAAGGAAGATGACGAATTATTAGAAGCGCAATTAACGAATGGTGAAAGCCAAATTATTCTGGCAGTTAAATCGGGTAAATTAGTTCGTTTTGAAGAAACTAAAACACGTCCAATGGGAAGAACAGCTTCCGGAGTTCGTGGAATTACTTTAAAAGATGAATCGGATGAAGTAATCGGAATGGTTACTGTTGATAAAAACGACATTAACGATTCTCAAATTTTAGTAGTAACTGAAAATGGATACGGTAAGCGTACCAAATTAGTGGACGATGATGGAGAAGATGTATACAGAATTACTAACCGCGGTGGAAAAGGAGTGAAAACTTTAAATATCACGGAGAAAACGGGTAAATTAATTTCTATTAGTGCTGTAACGGATGCGGATGATTTGATGATTATCAACAAATCGGGATTGACTATCAGAATGGCGATTGAAGATTTACGTGTGATGGGTAGAGCAACTCAAGGAGTTAAGTTAATTAACTTAAAAGGAAGCGATTCTATTGCTGCTGTTACCAAAGTAATGAAAGATGACGTTGTAGAAGAAATAGTAGACGAAGACGGAAATGTTATTGAAGCTGAAGTAATCGAAAGAGTAAAACCGGTTCTTGAAATCCTGGAAGATGAAGGTGGAGATGATGACGATGACGATGATGAAACGGAAGAAGAAGAAATCGACGAAGACGAAGCTGACGAAGACGATACTGACTAATAATTTAAAATGTATATTATGAAAATTAAGCACATTGTCCTAGCGACAACAATGATGGTGACACTTTCAACTTTTGCTCAGAAGGATGAATTGAAAGCGTTAAAGAGAATTTATGCTAAAGAAGTTCCATCTTCAGATGATATTGTGGATTATAAAGCTAATATCTCAAAATTAGAGACTTCAGCTACTGAGGAAGGCGATAAAGTATATACTCAATTCTACAAATGTATGTTGCCTGTTTTGGAAGTAACAGCGCTTGGACAAAATGCCACTTCAATGCAATTGGCGCAATTCATTACTCCCAAAGCAATTTCTACATTGGAAGTAGGGCTTAATGCTACGCTTGATTATGAGAAAAAAACGGGTAAAAAGGTATATACTGATGATATCAATGAAACCATAGAATCTTATAAGCCAATTTTGATAAATTTTGCATTAGCTCTTGGAAATGCTAAAAAAAGCAAAGAAGCAGCTCAAGTTTTCTATTCTATTTACAAATTGGATAAAAAAGATGCTGAAAAATTGTATTACGCTGCCAATTTTGCTGTAGATGCAAAAGATAATGATGCAGCTTTGGACTATTATGAACAATTAAAAGCCATAAACTATTCAGGGGAAGGGATAACCTACTTGGCAACTAATAAATCAACAAAAAGCGAAGAGACATTTAATAATAAAGTTGAACGAGATTTATTTGTAAAAACAGGAACGCATGAGAATCCGAAAGAAGAAAAAACCCCTTCTAGAAGAGGCGAAATTTATAAAAATATAGCCTTAATTTTAATACAAAAAGGTAAAATTGACGAGGCCAAAACAGCAGTTGCTGATGCTAGAAAATTAGACCCGGAAGACACCTCTTTAATTATTACGGAAGCCGATTTGTATTATCAACTTAAGGATTTTGATACCTATAAAAAATTGATTAGCCAAGCATTGGAAAAAAATCCAAATGATGCCGTTTTAGTTTATAATTTAGGAGTTGTTAGTGCTAAAGCAAACAATTTGGTTGATGCTGAAAAGTATTATTCAAGAGTTATTGAGATTGATCCAAAATATACAGATGCCTATTTAAATCTAGCTTATTTAAAATTAGATTCGGATAAACCGATAGTGGATGAAATGAATAAATTAACTACTTCGGATAAAGACAACAAACGCTACGAAGTCTTGAAAAAAAACAGAGAGACTTTGTTTAAAGCCGCATTGCCATATTTTGAAAAAGTATATGAACTTGATCCGCAAAGAGATGGTGTTGTGGATAACCTTTTAAGTGTTTATAATTTCTTGGAAATGACCGATAAATACAAAGCATTAAAAGCTACTAAACAGTAAACTTCTTTTGTAGAAAATAAAAAAGCTGTCCTAAATGGGACAGCTTTTTTTATATAATTTTTTTAATAACTCGTAATCGGTGAGTATGTTTATTTTGCTCGGCGTTATAAATTCCTAGATGATCCAATCTATCAATTCTCACTTTTCCACTTGCGTGAATAATGTAATTGTTATCCATGATAATACCAACGTGAATAATATTGCCTTCATCATTATCAAAGAATGCCAAATCGCCAGTTTCACTTTCTTCTATGAAACTTAGTGCTTCTCCCTGCGTTGATTGTTGCGAAGCGTCACGCAATAAAGTATAGCCATTTAGTTTATAAACCATTTGCGTAAAGCCTGAGCAATCAATGCCAAAAGGCGTTTTACCACCCCAAAGATAAGGAGCATTCAAATAAAGAAAAGCCGTATTGATGATGTCTTTTTTCGATTTGACGCCGCTTACTCTCATACCTTCAAAATCGAAATTTTCACTATTTATTTCGGAATGGTTTAGAAACGATAAAGAAGCGCCAAGTGGAATAGGAATTAAAATATTATTGGGCGTAGAAACATATTCTACTAAATCCGAGCTAAGAATTATAGCATCTTTTGAAAGTTGCTTATAACTATTCTCTGAAATTAATTGATATTGTTTGGTATCCACCCAACCTTCATAATTATCAAAATGCAATTTAATTCTAGACCATTGTTTGTCCACTAAAAGCACTTCAAAATGTTCACCAAACAAAACTTGTGAAACAATTTCACTTCGGTCACTTGGTTCAGCACGTAAAGGGATTATGGCTAGATTACAAATCGCAAACATTCAGGATTATTTAGAATAAATTATTTAAGCTCTTTCAATAACAATTGCCGAAGCGCCACCTCCACCATTACAAATAGCTGCTGCGCCAATTTTAGCATTGTTTTGTTCTAAAACATTAAGTAAGGTAACCACAATTCTAGCGCCGGAACATCCAAGAGGGTGTCCCAACGAAACAGCACCACCATTTACATTTACTTTATTGTTATCTAATCCTAAAATTTTTGCATTGGCTAAACCAACCACTGCAAATGCTTCGTTAAATTCAAAGAAATCTACATCAGCAACAGAAAGTCCAACTTTGTCTAATGCTTTTGGTAAAGCTTTCGCTGGCGATGTTGTAAACCATTTTGGTTCTTGAGCCGCATCAGCATATGATTTTATATAAGCTAAAGGTTTTAATCCCATAGCTATCGCTTTTTCTTCACTCATTAAAATTACCGCAGCAGCACCATCATTTATGGTTGAAGCATTGGCGGCAGTAACCGTTCCATCTTTTGTGAAAACTGCATTCAATGTTGGGATTTTGTCCAATTTCACATTCGTATATTCTTCGTCTTGGGAAAAGATAATCGGTTCACCACGACGTTGCGGAATTGCTACAGGAACAATTTCATTACTGAATTTTCCAGCGTTCCAAGCTTTTGCTGAACGCTCATAAGACTGAATAGCAAAGGCATCTTGCTCTTCTCTTGAAATTTTATATTCAGAGGCACACAAATCGGCAGAAACCCCCATGGCACTATTGTCATAAGCATCTTGCAAACCATCTTTTTGCATCCCGTCAATCATTGAAGTTGGGCCAAATTTTACACCATTTCTTAAATGAAGATAATGCGGAATTAAACTCATGTTCTCCATTCCACCAGCAACAACAATCTCAGCATCACCAGCCATAATAGCTTGCGCACCTTGCATGATAGCTTTCATTCCCGAAGCACACACTTTATTAATCGTAGTACAAATAACCGTATTGGGTAATCCAGCATGAATAGCAGCTTGTCTTGCCGGTGCCTGACCAACTCCAGCTTGAATAACGTTACCCATGATAACTTCATCCACTAAGTTTGGATCTAAATTGATTTTATGCATAGCTCCTTTTATTGCTGTTGCTCCCAATAATGGAGCGGTAACAGTTGATAAGGATCCCATAAAACTACCAATTGGTGTTCTGACTGCAGCAACGATGACAACTTTTTTATTCATGATACTTGTTATTGTTTAATTATGCTGCGAATTTAATCATTTTAGATAAATACTAAATTACATTTTTGATAATATTATATAATTAGATGCATCCGTTAGAAAACAAGATTTTATTGTTTTTTAAATGCTATACATTTGATTGTGAATGCATTTAATTTTTAGTCAAAAAAAAGGGGTTTTTTATTTGTAAAATCTATTCTAGTAAGTTACATTTGCAACCGCTTAAATAATTTACGTTCATTGAGCTTGGAGAGTTGCCTGAGTGGCCGAAAGGACATGTTTGCTAAACATGCGTATGGGAAACTGTACCAAGGGTTCGAATCCCTTACTCTCCGCTTTCAGGTTTTTCGGGGTGTAGCGTAGCTCGGTTATCGCGCCTGCTTTGGGAGCAGGAGGCCGCAGGTTCGAATCCTGCCACCCCGACAAAAAAACTTTTACATTTAAGTTTTAAAACAAAAAATGGGTGCATAGCTCAGCTGGATAGAGCACCTGCCTTCTAAGCAGGCGGTCGAAGGTTCGAATCCTTCTGCGCTCACTGAAAAGCCTTCTTGAAAAAGAAGGCTTTTTTGTACAAAATCATGAATTACTTTTACATACTTTTCTCCGAAATATTAGATAGCTATTACATAGGTCATACTTCTGAATCTATCGAAGAGAGGCTTCGCAAACATTTATCAAATCATTCAGGTTATACATCAAAAGCTAAAGATTGGATGATAGTTTATTTTGAAGAATATGAATCAAAGTCACTAGCATATAAAAGAGAATTAGAAGTCAAAAAGTGGAAAAGCAAAATTAGAATTAAAAAACTTATTGAATCAGCTGGATAGAGCATCCCGATTTTTAATCGGGACGGTCGAAGGTTCGAATCCTTCTGCGCTCACGAATGAAAAGAAAAGGAGAAAAAAAATGCCAAGTTTACTTGAGAATTTTTTTTCTCCTTTTCTTTTTTCAAAGCGGAGCTTTGATGGATGGACGAAGTCAATCCTTCAAAGCTCACAAGACAAACCATTGAGAAATCAATGGTTTTTTTGTTTATATTTACTTCCAATTCATTTCAAAAAAATCATTTCATGTTATCCTTAAAAAAAACAGTTATGTTTTTGGTTTGTTGTCTGTTGATTTCCTGTAAGTCAAGTTATCTCGATTCAAAAAAAGCCACAGTCTTACTAGATATTTCAAAAGAAGTTGACGAGAATGCTTTTGTGAATTTGAAAAATTACAGCAATGATTTTGTATTTGATATGAAATATGCCACAGCAGATAATTTTCTCAAAGAAAAAGTATACCCTTGTGACGAATGTTTTCTGAGAGTTAAAACGATAAAATCATTATTGGAAGCCAACAAATTGTTTATTGAGAAGGGATACAAAATCAAACTCTACGATTGCTACCGTCCGAAAGCCATTCAAAAGAAGATGTGGAAAATTGTTCCTGACGCCAATTATGTTGCCAATCCCAAAACAGGTTCCATTCACAATAGAGGAGGAGCGGTAGATATAACCTTGGTAGATTCTCTTGGTGTTGAACTGAATATGGGAACAAAATTTGACTTTTTCGGACCAGAAGCGGGACATAACTACACCAACTTTTCGGAAGAAATTTTAAACAATCGAAAGTTTCTTAAAGAGATAATGCTACAAAACAACTTTCAATCTTTTGATTCGGAGTGGTGGCATTACAACTTGAATGGAAGTAAAAAAGACAAAGTTGAAAATTTAAAATGGCGTTGCAATTAAATTATTGCACACATTTTAGATAATTGATGAAGTAATTTTCGGGTTCGTATTTATTTTTATCCACTTCGGAAATTAGTTCTGTTTTAAAAGGATAATCTATGGTGTCCGTGGCATATTTTACTCGCATATATGTCACCGTTGATGTTTTCAAATCTTCAAAATTTTCTTTTACAAATACAAACGAACCACTCATAATTCGATTGTTAATATTGTTTTGATCTTTAACCAAAGTGCCGCAATTTTCAAAACCTACAGAACGTAGTGTTACAATTTTCCCATTACTCAATTGTAAATAAATTTTGGAGTTAGCATCCAGACAATTTGCTTTAATGAAATCGGAGCTCTTTTGTAAAAACTGCACATCAAGCGATAATATACCATCAGTATTTACTAATGAAAAATTAATGCTTGTTGAATTTCCAGCAAAACTTCTTTCGAAAATTAAATATTGTTTAGTCGTTTTATAAGTCCCGACACTATCGGTAACATTGGCATCTATTTCACATGGTTTTTGAGCAAATAGTGTTAGATTTAGAAGTATAAGAAGGGTAACAAAAAACTTTTTCATGTATTATTTTAATTTGCTGCAAAGTAAAACTATTTTATGGTCATTTTTATCAGTTGTGAAAAAACTGTAAAGATTTCCTCCTTCTTTTATTTTCCATTTTTTCCGAATGTTTTCTACTGTTTCCGAAAAATTTCTTGTAGTAACATTGGCTTTTTTGTCCACTAAAAAAGATTTCATTTCTGTTTTATGGTAAGGAATTGTGTTTTCAATTTCGAAAATTCTTCCTGGGAAATCAATCAAATTATCGGAAGTATATAAATGGGAATTTGGATGTAGCTTGTCAATGGAATATTTAGCTGCAACAGCATTAAATCCTCCCGATTTCATAATGGCGCCATTGGGTTCGTAAAGGTATTTTTTCGGCAAACTAAAAGTAACTGACAATTCCATTTCTGAACCTTTGATTTCAAAAGTTTCAGTGCCGTTTTTTAATAAGTTGATAGCTTTAATTACAACAGGATTTATATAGTTTTTTTCAATAATCCAGAGCAACTCTTTTACTTCATTATCAACAGCGACTATATGGATTTCTTTCACGTTTTTCAATTCCAATAATCCAGCGGTAATGTCTAAAATGGGTGCTGTTTTCACTAAGATATTATCCGAATATTTAAAATAAAAATCTAGTAATTCTGGAACATTTGGTGCACAATCTCTCAACATAAAAACCTTCCCTTTAGCTTCATTTCGTCGAGAAGGATCAATGTAAATCCAATCAAATTTTTGATTTAAAGCTGCAAGAATTGTTTCGCTATCGCCAATACTGAAATCACAATTAGAAACTTTCATTTGGTTGAAATTATGAGCCACAATTTGTGAGAGTTCTTCATTGATTTCACAATGGGTAATGTGTTTTATTTTTTTGGAAAAGTAAAAATCATCCACTCCAAAACCACCGGTCAAATCAATTAAACTATCCCCAGAAACTAGGCCCGACTTATATTCGGCGGTTTTTTCTGAAGAGGTTTGCTCTAATGAAATCTTACTTGGATAGATTATATTCTCAGTTGCATACCAAGATGGGAGCTTGTCTTTTGCTTTTTGTTTGGCAACAATTTGATTGATAATTTCTCTCCAATCCACATCTGGAAAAGGGTTTTTTTGAAATGCCAATTGAGTGCTACTTACATTCAGCTTTGCAGTAATGAATTTTTGAATGTCTGGATTTAATAGTGCTAAATCCAATTTGCTAATTATTAAAAATATAATTTAAAATATTAGCGCCCATTTTTAGCGCTTTTTCTCTTACTTCTTTTGGGTCGTTGTGCACTTCAGGATCTTCCCAGCCATCGCCCAAATCACACTCATAAGTATACAACAAAATCAATCGGTTGTTTTCAAAAATCCCAAATGCTTGTGGGCGTTTACCGTCATGTTCATGAATTTTTGGCAAGCCATTAGCAAAAACAAAGGGTTTTTGAAAAATGGGATGATTCGCCGGAATTTCAATTAAATCGGTATTGGGGAATATTTTTTTTATTTCTTTTCTTATGAATTCATCCATTCCGTAGTTGTCATCAATATGAAGAAAACCTCCAGATAATAAATAATTTCTCAAATTAGTAACATCAGCATTGCTAAAAATCACATTGCCATGACCAGTCATATGGACAAAAGGATAGGAAAATAAATCAGGACTACTAGGTTCAACAGTACCCGGTTTTGCTTTTATTTTGGTGTTGATGTTTTGGTTGGCATATTTTATCAAATTGGGCAGCGAAGTTGGATTAGCATACCAATCGCCACCACCATTGTATTTCAAAAGCGCAATTTCTTGTGAAAAACCGGCCATTGAAAGGAATAAAAACAATAAATATATTTTTTTCATAGGGAATAATAATCAATTCTCATTTGTAAATACCACCGAATGACAGGCTACTACTGCGGCTGTTTCGGTTCGCAAACGCGTGTTTCCCAAAGATACAGGAATAAAGTTATTTTCAATCGCCAATTGTATTTCTTTAACAGAAAAATCACCTTCGGGACCAATTAAAATAGTGACATCTTCATTGGATTTCAATTCATTTTTCAATGATTTTTTATCGGTTTCCTCACAATGCGCGATGAACTTCTGACCATCATATTTCTTTTTCAAAAACTCTTTTAGAGAAATAGGTTCGTTGAATTTTGGTAAATAATAATGTAAAGATTGCTTAATTGCCGACTCAATAATTTTTTGAAATCTATCGGTTTTGATAATTTTTCTTTCGGAATGTTCGCAGATTATTGGCGTGATTTCTTGGATGCCAATTTCGGTAGCTTTTTCCAAAAACCATTCGTAACGTTCGTTCATTTTTGTTGGTGCTACGGCTAAATGCAAATTAAATTTTGGTGCTTCTTGCTTTTCAAAAGAAACAATATTCACTGTGCATTTACTGTCAGAAGCTAGAGCAATTTCAGTTTTAAATAAAAAACCTAAACCATTAGTTACAAATAAAATATCGCTTTCTTTTTTACGAAGAACTTTAATTATATGTTTGCTTTCTTCTTTGTCAAAAACAAAAGAAGTTGCTGTTTCAGTTATATTTGGATTGTAGAATAATTGCATAATTTAAAATTCAATTCGGGCTTTTGAAACCACAGCAGCATCTGTAAATTTATCGTGTAAAAACTTTTGATAACCTACAATTCCAATCATCGCAGCGTTATCAGTAGTGTATTCAAATTTGGGAATAAAAGTTTTCCAGCCGTATTTTTTTTCAGCTTCTTTTAACGTATTTCGAATGCCAGTATTGGCAGAAACACCACCGCCAATGGCAATTTGAGTTATTCCAGTTTGGGCTACAGCCAACTTTAATTTGTCCATCAAAATATCAATAATAATTTGTTGAACGGAAGCACAAATATCATGTTTGTTTTCTTCAATAAAGTTAGGATTCTCCAACACATTTCTTTGAACAAAATAAAGAATTTGTGTTTTTAAGCCTGAAAAACTAAAATCCAAATTTGGAATTTTTGGTTTAGTAAATGGAAATCTTTTTGGATTCCCAGTAGCAGCATATTGGTCAATTAAGGGGCCACCAGGATAAGGAAAACCTAATATTTTTGCTGTTTTATCAAAAGCTTCGCCTACAGCATCATCGGTAGTTTCACCGATAATTTCCATATCAAAAAAACTTCTTACCACTACAATTTGCGTATGACCGCCAGAAATTGTCAAGGCCAAAAAGGGAAATTCAGGTTTGTCAAATCCTTCTTCATCAATAAAATGAGCCAAAATATGCGCATGCATATGATTGACAGCAATAAGCGGAATTTTTAATGCCATTGCCAATGATTTTGCAAACGAAGTGCCTACCAAAAGTGAACCCATTAATCCGGGACCTTGCGTAAATGCTATAGCTGACAATTGGTCTTTGGTAATATTGGCTTTCTTCAAAGCTACATCAATAACGGGAACTATATTTTGTTGATGCGCTCTTGAAGCCAATTCAGGAACGACGCCACCATATTGTTCGTGGATACTTTGTCTTGCTACCACATTGGAAAGCACAGTACTATTCATCAAGACTGCAGCAGCAGTATCGTCGCATGAACTTTCTATGGCTAGAATAAAAACTTCTTTGGGATGCATAAACGGCGCGAAATTTGAGTTATATTTGACATTCCTACTAGAAATCAAAAATAATGATTTTTTGCAAAGGTAATTTTCTTTCCTAAGCTATTATTCTATTTGGAAAAAATTAAAAAAAATACTGGTTTTCAAAAAATAAAAAAGATTTTATTTCGCACAATTATTGGGCTGATATTGCTTTTGTTGATAACGAGTATTGCACTTTCCTTACCCTTTGTACAAACAAAAATTGCCCATTACGTTACCGAAGACCTCAATAAAACATACGGAACTAACATCAATGTTGATCAAGTTGCACTTACTATTTTTGGTGGCGTAAAGCTCAAAAAAGTCCTTATTCTCGACCACCATAAAGATACTTTAATTTATGTTGCCAGAGTAAAAACCAATATTTTAGGTTATGATAATTTAGTAAATAACAAATTATTGTTTGGTGATTTACGATTGGATGGCTTGGATTTGCACATCATAAATTACAAAAAAGAACCTCATACCAATTTGGATTTATTTGTAGATGCTTTTGATAATGGAAAGCCAAGTTCGGGGAAGTTTTTGATGAAATCGAAGAATATTTATCTAACCAACAGTCGGTTTAGAATGACTGATATGAATCGTGCGAATCCCAAAGATGCCGATTTTATTAAGCTTAACGGACATTTAACCAATTTTAAAATTAAAGGACCCAATGTTACGGCAAGTATTGCTGAAATGTCATTTCAAGATTTTCGTGGCTTGTTTGTGAAAAATTTGGCTTCTGATTTTACCTATACTAAGAGAAATATTAAGCTAGAAAAGCTTTCTTTAGAAACTGAAGAATCGTTTTTGAAAGGGAAAGTTATTTTAAGTTATAACAAAGACAATAAGGATTTTAGCAACTTTAATAACAAAGTGATATTTGATATTGATATGGACAGCGCCAATTTGGCCACCAATGACATTCGTTATTTTTATAAAGAATTGTCTCCAAACCAAGATTTCTATTTAAACGGCAAGGTTAAAGGAACCCTGAATGATTTTTATGCCACGAATTTATATTTGAGAGATAACAAAAATTCCATAATTAAAGGCGATGTTAATTTTAAAAACCTATTTCCAAGAAGTCCAGGCAAGTTTTTTATGAAGGGTGATTTTGATAAAATATCTTCCAATTATACCAATCTCACGAAACTTTTGCCTAACATTTTAGGCAAAAAATTACCTTCCTCTTTGATGAAATTGGGACAGTTTAATTTTAGTGGAAAAACCGAAGTAACACAAGAGTATATTAAAGCCGATTTTATTATGAATACGGCTTTAGGAATTATAGAATCGGAGTTGCTAATTTCAGATCTTCAGAATATTGACAATGCAAAATATCAAGGAAATGTTATACTAGACAGTTTTAATATTGGGACATTTTTGAACCGAAAAGAATTTGGGAAAGTTACTTTGAATTTAGATATTTATGGACAAGGATTTACTCAAAAATATTTAAATACAACTTTCGTTGGCGATGTTAACAAGGTTTATTACAATGGGTATACTTATAGTAATATAGATGTAGATGCCTACTTTAAGCAACCCATTTTTAAAGGGAAGTTGAATGTAAATGACCCTAATCTTTTTATGGATTTTGACGGATTAGTTGATTTAAGTAAAAAGGAATTGCACATTGATTTCCATTCCAAAATTGATTATGCCAATTTAGAAAAGTTGCATTTCATAAAGGATTCGATTTCTGTTTTTAAAGGAGATATTAAGATTAAAGCGAATGGTAGCAACATCGACAATATGGTTGGTGATGTATTGTTGACAGGTGCTTCCTATCAAAATAAAAAGGATATTTATTTTGTAGATTATTTAAATATCAACTCCGTTTTTGACGCCAATAGAGAAAGAACCATTACAATAAATTCTCCAGATGCTCTTGATGGAACTGTGGTTGGGAAGTTTCAGTTTAATCAATTGCTGAAAATGGTTGAGAATTCATTGGGTAGTTTATATGCCAATTACCATCCCAATAAGGTTGCCAAAGGACAATATCTGAAATTCAATTTTGAGATTTATAGTAAGATTATTGAAGTCTTTTATCCCGATATTTCTTTAGGAGCAAATACCAATTTGAAAGGAAATATTAGTTCCGATTCCAAAGATTTTAAACTGAATTTTGTTTCGCCAAAAATTACAGCTTACGAAAACACATTCGATAATATCTTGTTGCAAGTTGATAATAGAAACCCTTTGTATAGCGCGTATATGCAATTGGATTCCATAAAAACGAAGCATTATAAGATTAGAGATTTTAGTATGATTAACTCTATTTCCAATGATACTTTGAATTTTAGAACGGAGTTTAAAGGAGGCAATAAAGGTCAAGATTTTTACAATCTGAATTTATATCACACGATAAATAAGGACAACCAAAATGTTGTTGGATTTAATAAATCGGAATTGCAATTCAAGGATTTTCTTTGGTATTTGAATGAAAAAGACGAGGCGAATAACCGAATTGTTTTCGATAAATCTTTGAAGAATTTTAATTTTGAGCACATCATGTTCTCGCATGAAAATCAGAATATTCTTTTTGAAGGTATTTTAAAAGGAACCACTTCAAAGGATTTAAAACTGACATTTAATAATGTTGATTTAAACAAAATAACGCCCGATGTCGAGAAGTTTAAATTTGAAGGAAACCTCGATGGAGAAATCAAATTAAAACAGGAGAACGCGGTCTATCAGCCAACATCTTCATTGAAAATAAAAGATTTAAAAGTCAATACAATTGCGCTCGGCGAAATGAATTTGGACATCAGAGGTGATGATACTTTTAGAAAGTTCTATTTGAAATCCACTTTAGAAAACGAAAACGTAGAATCATTTGGGGCAAACGGAACCTTAGAGATAGTTGAAAATAAAACATTATTAAATGTTGATTTAAATTTTGACAAATTCAATTTAGGAGTTTTAGGTAAAATTGGAGGAGATGTTCTTACCAATATTCGAGGTTTTGCTTCTGGAAACGCTAGTATAGATGGAGATATAAATGAGTTGGATTATAACGGACGATTGTTCGTCAATGATGCAGGTTTGACAATTCCTTACTTAAATGTAGATTATCAATTTGAAGACAATTCCATTGTTGACGTTACCGAAAATAAATTTATCGTTAGAGAGACAGAAATATATGATACCAAATACAAAACCAAAGCAGTACTCAACGGTTATATAAAACATAAGCAATTTGCAGATTGGCAACTGGATTTAAACATTAAAGCGGATAGATTTTTAGCATTAGATACCAAAGATCATGAAGATGCAGCTTATTTCGGAACGGCATTCATGAAAGGAACAGCCGAAATTAAAGGACCAACATCGGGGCTTTTAATAGCCGTAAATGCAGAATCAGCAAAAGGAACCGAAATTAAAATACCAATTAACGATGCTGAAGCAGTTAGTGACAATGATTTTATTCATTTTGTAACACCACAAGAAAAGGCAAACAAGCTAAAGGACAAAAAGGAAATAATCAAAAACTACAATGGTTTGGAGCTTGATTTTAATTTGGATATTACAGAAAACGCAACAATAGATGTAATTCTTAACAGAGAAACGGGACACGGAATGCGAGGAAAAGGATTTGGGACTTTGTTGTTGAAAATAAACACCTTTGGGAAATTCAATATGTGGGGAGATTTTTCGGTGAATGAAGGGTCTTATAATTTCAAGTATGGTAATATCATTGATAGAAAATTCGATGTTAAAAAAGGAGGTTCTATTGTTTGGTTGGGAGATCCAATGGCAGCCAATTTAAATCTGGAAGCCGTTTTTAAAACAACAGCAAATCCAGCAATATTAATTGATAATCCATCATTTAATAAAAAGGTGGATGTTGAAGTAGTAATTGGTATTAAAGGAAATTTAAGTAATCCGGAACCCGATTTTAATATTAATTTTCCTCAGGTTAGTTCGGTTTTAAAATCGGAAATTCAATACAAATTGGATGATAGAGACACACGTCAAAAACAAGCTTTATATCTTTTGGCATTTGGTGGTTTCTTGAGTACCGATGGAATAAATCAATCCCAATCTTCCAATATTGCTTATGACAAAGTGAGTAGCATTTTCAATGATATTTTTGCAGAAGAAGGAGGGAAAATTAATTTTGGTGTTGATATACAATCAGCCGAAAAAACGCCAGGTTACGAAACCGATGGTAGAGTAGGACTTACCGTTTCTTCAAAAGTGAATGAGCGAATCACAATTAATGGAAAAGTAGGTGTTCCTGTTGGTGGTGTCAATGAATCTGGTATTGTTGGAGATGTAGAAGTACAATATAGAGTTAACGAAGATGGCTCTTTAAACCTCCGCGTTTTTAATAAAGAAAATGATATTAATTATGTAATTGGTCAAGGAGTTGGTTATACACAAGGGCTTGGTATCTCTTATGAAGTTGACTTTGCCACCTTTAAACAATTGGTTCGTAAAATGTTTAATAAAAATAAAAAGGTTAAAGTTGTAAAACCTACAAGTGATATCATAGATTCTAACGAACAACTTCCAGATGATTCTATTAACTTTCTAAAAGATAAGAAAAAGAAAAAAACGGACGCTCCAAAACCAAATAGTGATGCCATTAAAGGAGATGATTAGCCTATAAAACCTATAATCTTTTTTAATAAACTAAAAACTTATCAACGAAAACGATTGAATTTTCGTGTATTTTTCAAATTATCAAAAACACTCCATATATATACTTCTCGTTTGTTAATTTTACATTTTAATTGCTAAAAACATGTCAAAAACCATTAAAAAAATTGGTGTTCTAACTTCTGGTGGTGATTCACCAGGTATGAATGCCGCCATTCGTTCTGTTGTGCGTACTTGCGCTTTTCATAGTATTGAATGTGTTGGTATTTATAGAGGATATCAAGGAATGATTGAAGGCGACTTTAAAGAAATGGGGCCACGTTCGGTAAACAATATCGTAAACAAAGGCGGAACCATTTTAAAATCGGCGCGCTCGAAAGAGTTTATGACTGTTGAAGGTAGAAAAAAAGCACACGAAAATTTAGTAAAAGCAGGTGTTGACGCACTAGTTGTTATTGGTGGTGATGGAAGTTTTACAGGTGCCGAAGTATTTAACAACGAATACAATTATCCAGTAATGGGAATTCCAGGCACTATTGATAATGATATTTTTGGAACAAGTCACACTTTAGGATTTGATACAGCATTGAATACCGTTGTAGAATGTATCGATAAAATCCGTGATACTGCCAGTTCCCACAATCGTCTTTTCCTTGTGGAAGTTATGGGACGTGATGCGGGACACATTGCGCTTAACGCCGGAATTGGCGCTGGAGCTGAAGAAATCCTTATTCCCGAAGAATCTTTAGGTTTGGAAAGACTTTTAGAATCCTTGAAAAAAAGTAAAGCATCTGGAAAATCCTCAAGTATTGTAGTGATTGCAGAAGGCGATAAAATTGGTAAAAGTGTTTTTGAATTAAAAGACTATATCGAAGAAAATTTACCAGAATACGATATTCGTGTTTCTGTTTTAGGACATATGCAACGTGGTGGTTCGCCATCTTGTTACGATAGAGTACTAGCTTCTCGCCTTGGTGTAAAAGCAGTAGAATCTTTATTGGAAGGAAAATCAAATTTCATGGTGGGCGTACTTAACGATAAAGTGGCACTAACACCATTGGAACAAGCTATAAAAGGAAATTCAGAAATAGACAGAGAATTATTAAGAGTGTCTGATATAATGTCAACATAAAAAGTGGATTCGGCTATTCGTGGATTTGGTTATTTGACCATTTTCCGAATAACCAAATAACCCAATTAACAAATAAACAATAAAAGAAAAATGTCAAAAGTAAAATTAGGAATAAACGGTTTCGGTAGAATTGGAAGAATTGTATTCAGAGAAACTTATAATAGAGATAATGTTGAAGTAGTAGCGATTAACGATTTATTAGATGTAGATCATTTGGCTTACTTATTAAAATATGATTCAGTTCATGGTCGTTTCAACGGAAAAGTAGAAGTGAAAGAAGGAAAATTGTATGTAAACGATAAATTCATCCGAGTTACTGCCGAAAGAGATCCAAAACTAATCCAATGGGATGACAAAGATGTGGACGTGGATGTTGTTGCAGAATGTACAGGTTTCTTCACGACAATCGATACAGCAAAAGCACACATTGATGGTGGTGCCAAAAAAGTAATTATTTCAGCTCCTTCAGCCGACGCTCCAATGTTTGTTATGGGTGTAAATCATTTAGATGCTAAAGCTACTGATACGGTAGTTTCAAATGCATCTTGTACAACAAACTGCTTAGCACCATTAGCTAAAGTAATCAACGATAACTTCGGAATTGTGGAAGGTTTGATGACAACGGTTCACGCATCAACATCAACGCAAATGGTTGCCGATGGACCTTCTAGAAAAGACTGGAGAGGCGGACGTGCTGCAAGCGTAAACATCATTCCATCTTCTACAGGTGCTGCAAAAGCGGTTGGAAAAGTAATTCCAGCATTGAACGGAAAACTAACAGGTATGTCTTTCCGTGTTCCAACTGTTGATGTGTCTGTAGTAGATTTAACAGTAAAAGTTGCCAAAGAAACTTCATACGAAGAAATCATGGAAGTATTGAAAAAAGCATCTGAAAACGAAATGAAAGGAATTTTGGGTTACACCGAAGATGATGTAGTTTCTCAAGATTTCGTTTCCGATTCACGTACGTCAATTGTTGATGCTAAAGCTGGAATTGGTTTGAACTCAACGTTCTTCAAATTAGTTTCTTGGTATGATAACGAATATGGTTATTCAAGCAAATTAATTGATTTAGCAGTTCACATTGCAGGATTAAAATAATGCATACATTTACAAAATCTCGTTAACTTATAACTAACGAGATTTTTAGTTTATAAACTAACCCAATAAACCGAATGAAATTACTTGTTGATAGTGGCTCTACAAAAGCCGATTGGATTGCAATTGACGATAACGGAAAAGTGTTGTTCACCACACAAACACTTGGATTAAATCCTGAAGTCCTTGAAAAAGACGACATCATTGAGCGACTAGACGAAAAGTTTGATATTTCTCATAATAAAGACAAAGCCACACATCTTTTCTTTTATGGAGCTGGTTGTGGTACCGATAGAATGAAAAATTTCCTAACCGTAGTTTTCAAAGCTTATTTCTCCCATGCAGCGGTTACGGTACATGAAGATACCTATGCTGCAGTTTATGCTACCACACCAAAAGATGAACAAGCCATTGTTTGCATACTAGGGACAGGTTCAAATTGTAGTTATTTTGACGGCAAAGTATTGCATCAAAAAGTACAGTCCTTGGGTTATATTGCCATGGATGATTGTTCTGGAAATCGTTTTGGAAGACATTTATTGAGAGCCTATTATTTCAATAAAATGCCTTCAGCTATGGCAAGAGAATTTGAAGAGGAATACAATGTAGATCCCGATTATATCAAAAATAATTTATACAAAGAACCGAATCCAAATGCGTATTTGGCAACCTTTGCCAAGTTCTTAATCAAACATAAAGATGATCATTTCTGCAAAGAAATAATTAAAGCTGAAATGAAAGATTTTGTTGAAAATTATATTTTACAATTCGATAATTGTCACGATGTCTTAGTTCACTTTGTTGGTTCTATTGCGTTTTATTTGAAAGACGAATTGGAAGCCACATTAAATTCATACGATTTAAAAGTGGGCAACGTACTCCGCAGACCAATTGATGGTTTGATTGCGTACCACATACTGAATAAATAATACATACTTTCTTTGTCATTCTGACGAAGGAAGAATCTCAAAAGGTCTGCATTTGTAGACCTTTTTTATTTGCTTACTTTATAAATAACTTTGCGCACTTAGCGTAAAACTTTGCGACCTTTGCGGTTAAACAATAACACAACTATGGAAATAGCAATAATAGCCCACGACGGAAAGAAAGCTGACATGGTTCAGTTTCTAAACAAAAATAAAACAATCCTTTTTAAAGAGCATATCAAACTCATTGCTACCGGAACAACAGGAGGAAAGGCAGAAGCGGTTGGATTTAAAGTAAAGAAAATGCTTTCTGGACCCATGGGTGGTGATGCCCAAATTGCCGCGCGTGTTGCCGAAGGAAAAACCAAAATGGTACTGTTCTTTAAAGACCCAAACTCAAGCCACGCTCACGAACCCGACATTAGCATGCTTATTCGTATTTGCGATGTGCACAATGTTCCGTTAGCCACCAATGAAGCTACTGCGCAGTTGTTATTGTTGGGTTTGGATGAGATGGATTAATACATTTTTGGTACACCTTTACACCATTTTTTTATTTCACCTTCTTTGTTAATTTCAAATAGATAAGTGTTTGTATTTCCATCATAATTTTCAATAATTCCAGTTATATATTTGTCTGTATCAAAGCTCAGAAAAGTTGTTGCGAAAATCATAGGAGGATTTTTCTTTTTGAATTTTTTTATTTGAAATCTATTATCATTTCCAATATTTAAATCCATTGTTTCTATTGCAGAAACAATAGCTGTAGCCGTGTCATCAATTCTTAAGTTAAATTCTTTTAGACAGTCAATGTTCCAATATGAAACATCTTTGACAATCTTTGCACTTATTGTCAATTTGTTTTTTAATTGATAATTTTTTAGGATGGAATCTTTGTAGTACTCAAAAGCAATTTGTTCAAGATGAATTTGTTTCTGACCATACGCCAAAAACGTAATTCCACAAAAAAATATAAAAAATATGCCTTTTAGTTTCATTTACTATTTTGTTTATTTACAAACATCAATTCCAAATGTAATCAAAAAATCCCCAACCGTTTTCACAATCAAGGATTATACTGTAAATTGAGAATTAACACTCCCGTTAACTATCGAAACTGAACACTAACTACTGAACACTGATCACTCACTTCACCGCTATCATCGAAATTTCAATGTTAACGCCTTTTGGTAAACCAGCCACTTGAACGGTTTCGCGTGCTGGTGCAGTGGCTTCGTCAAAGTAAGTTCCATACACGGAATTGATACGTGCAAAATCACCCATGTTCATAATGAAGATTGTTGTTTTTACTACGTTTTCAAAAGTCATATCGGCAGCTTCAAGAACCGCTTTCATGTTTTCCATCACTTGCTTGGTTTCGGTTTCAATATCGTCCATAACCAATTCCATGGTTACAGGATTTAGAGCCACTTGCCCCGAAGTATATAAAGTGTTTCCAACCAAAACAGCTTGGTTATAAGGACCAATTGGAGCAGGAGCTTTGTCGGTAATGATTATTTTTTTAGCATTCATTATCTCAATGATTTATCAGGTTGATTACGTTTATCCCATTTGATATCACTCAACACACCCGCTTTAATTCCGATGAAGAATCCCCAATAGGTATTGTCACCAAAAGGAACCCAGTTAAAATCCATTCGCCAACTTAGCAAATCCCGCTCAAAACGTAGCTGTGTAAAGGTAACGCCATTCCGAACAAAATCATAACCTGTGGACATACCAACCGTCCACTTGGGCGTTAAATTTGAATTCATGGAAATCATTACGGAGTTTCCAGTAATTTTCTTTTCCCTATTGTTGTTGGAATAGGTAAGGGAATAGGCAAGATTCATGTCCCAGGGGAGCGTGTATTTAAAGAAATCCTTGATGGCATTTTCATCATCTTCTTTGCCGTCTTTCTTAAACTGACTATCGCGCCGGTCACTCAAATCGGTGTTGGTTCCAAACAAATCATCGCCACGACCACCATTCATTTTTCCTTGTTTATTTTTATCTTTGTCTTCATTTCCAGTACTAGCAAACGAATAGTTCAAAGTCATATTGGCACTTGTCATTCTAAAAAGACTTCCTCCATTATCAATGTTCCAAGTGTCAATTCTTCTTCCGTTGTTATTGATAGCATAAGGATCCAATGTAGCCGCAAAATTGACATTCATCTTCTGATTTAAAAGCTGTGTACCACCGCTAACACGCAATGGTGACCATTTTAAGGAATCGGCTGTCATGTCGTAACTTGTAGAGAAGTTTAAGTTATTCAACAACATTATTTTTTTAGGTTCTACTTTGGTAGTATCTCTATCGGTTACTTTGGCTTCAAAAGTATTACTCAAATTGAAACCTAAATTATTCGACATGTTTCTTCCTGGTGCACCAAATATTCCGCCTTCAAAACGGGTGTAATCTTTTCTAATGGTTCCGCTTCCATCGGGGTCATACGTATCGTAATAATTGGAAAAACTTGGGGTGTAACTATAGGAAATATTCGGACGCATTACATGGCGAATGGCTTTGATTTTAGCTTTTTCGTTAAAATTAAAAGTTCCATAAATGGTAGTTCCAAGTCCGGCAGAAAAGGAATAGGTTCTAAAAGCATCAAATCCTGGCACATCTACATTTACGACTTGGATTTGGCTGTCGCTATATTGCTTTTTGATGGTTTTCAAATACCAAACTTCCTGATAATTGATAGAAGTTGTAGCGCTAAAATGCTTGAAAACTTTGAAATTGGTACTTATCGGAATGGAATGTTGAAAACCAACTTTGGCATCTTTAAACATTTGAGGTTTGAAGAAAAGCGAATCGGTTGTAGCAATTCGGTTTTCGGCTCTTAAGCTGTATTGAAAATTGATGTTCTTCAGAACTCCTTTTTTCACGCCGTCTTCGGGAGCAAAAGGAAAGATTCTATCCACACTGGCTTGTAGTGTTGGCAAGGTCATGTTAATCTGTTCTGTATTGGTATTCTGTGAATGTGTTGCCGTAACCGACATGTTCACTTGAGGAACAGAATTAAATGTTTTCGAATAGGAAATAGAAGAACTCAATGTATTGTTCAACGAGGAACCCACATTGACTTGGTTGATGGATTGTCTATAATATTTACTACTTCCAAGATTCACAGAAGCCGAGAATCTTGAGTTAGGATTGGATTTAGCGTCTTTGGTATGACTCCATTGTATGTTGTAAATATTGGTTCGGGTATAATCGGGATAACCTCTTTCGCTGGTAATTAGGTTTTCAAATCTAAAATTTAAATTGCCACTAAATCTGTAGCGTTTGGCATAAGTGGATTGAAAACGCAAACCATAACTTCCGTTGGTATAATAATCGCCCAATACTTGCAAATCATAACTATCGCTTAAAGCAAAATAATAACCTCCATTTTGCAATGAAAAACCTCTATTGTTACTGTCGTTATAGCTTGGAATGATTAATCCTGAATTGCTTTTTTCCGACATTGGAAAGAAGGCAAACGGCAAAGCCAAAGGCGTGGGAACATCGGCAATTACCATATTGGTTAAACCAACGACAACTTTTTTTCCAGGAACGAGTTTTACACGATTAGTTTGAAAATAATATTCGGGATTTTCGATGTCTTTTGCCGTTGTAAAGCGAGCGCCTTTCATAAAATAAACCGAATCATTTTCCTTTTTGGTAATCTCAGCTTTTACTTTAAATTCCCCTTGGTCGGTTCGGGAATTCCAAACCAATGCTTTTTTAGTCTTATAATTAAACCGAATCGAATCCGGTTCCACCACATTTTGTCCTTGTTTGAAAACAGGTAACTGAGTGTATTTTCCAGTAGAATCTTTTATTCTACCAGCGTAGACTTCGTTTTTTTGATAATCAATAATGATGATTCCCGATTTGAGTTCGATATCTTCATAATAGACTTCGGCTTTGTTGTAAAGGGTTATGAGTTTTTTCTTTTGATCAAACTTTTCATAATCAACCGCTTTCCTTTTAATCTTACTAAGTATCTGTCCTTTTTTGGGTTTGATGCTGTCAGTCTCTGAGGAATCTACAACTTTTACTAAATCTTCAGACGTTACTACTTTGGTTTCAACTTTTGTATCTGCTTGATTTTTAGCAGGAAAACCAGCGGTGTTTTTTTGTAAGTCTTGGGAGTATGTTTTTTGGGTTCCTAATGTTAGGAAGATTGTTAAAAAAACGATATTAAATAAGTTTCTTTGCAAGGGTTTAATGCTATTTTTGTAGAAATATGGCTTGGTTTTTGACAGCGCAAACTTAATCATTATTTCTGGTCAAAAATAATCAAATAATAGTTTTATGACCGTTGGGTTTTAATTAAAATTAACTTTTACAGATGAAATACATTAATAAGAACATACTTTTAATACTAGTTTTAGTGTTATCGCTTTGTAGTTCATCCTTTTCTCAAAACAATCACCAAAAATTCACTATCATTCTTGATGCGGGTCATGGCGGAAAAGACCCAGGAAACTCCTATCACGGGTATACCGAAAAAGACATTGCTCTAGCAACCACTTTGAAAGTAGGTAAGTATCTTGAAGCCGATAAAGATTTCAAAGTAATTTACACTCGTACAACGGATGTATTCATAGAATTAGTGAATAGACCGAAGATTGCTAATAAAGCGAATGCCAATTTGTTTGTTTCTATTCATTGTAATTCAGTTAAAAATTTTGAACCTAATGGCACCGAAACTTTCGTGATGGGTTTGACCAGAAGAAACATGAATTTGGAAGTGGCGAAAAACGAGAACTCCGTTATTTTATTAGAAGATAATTATAAAGAAACCTACCAGGGATTTGACCCCAATAAGCCAGAATCATTGATTGGACGGGTTATTATTCAGGAAGAAAATTTGAATAGCAGTATTAAATTGGCCACCAGCGTACAAGATCATTTTACGTCTAATCTTGATAGAAAATCAAGAGGCGTGAAGCAACAACCGTTATGGGTTTTGGATGCCGCTTATATGCCTGGCGTGTTAATAGAATTGGGCTTTTTATCCAATAAAGAAGAAGGAGAATTTTTAGATTCAGAAGAAGGTCAAAGTAAAATGGCGCGACAAATTGCGAATGCCATTATCAATTACAAAAAAGATTATTTTGGAGAAGCCATAACTGAATCACCAAAATATGAAGCTCCAAAATACGAGTCTCAAGTGGTGACTCCAACAAAAAAAGACACTATTGAAAAATCAAAACCAGCAGTGGATTCCAATGAAGTTATCTATAAAATTCAACTTTCGGCTAGCTCCAAAAGAATTGAATTAGTTGCAAGTAATTTTAAAGGATTAAAGAATATATCAAGTACCTTTAATAACAATATTTACAAGTACATGTATGGTGAAACTTCAAATCTTGACGAAGCTAAAAGAATGCAAATGGAAGCCAAAAGTAAAGGATTCGCAGATGCATTTGTAGTGGTAAGTAAAGATGGTAAAAGTTATAGCGCGATGGAACCGGTAAAAAGTAATAACTAAATTAGAATAAGAATATTTTGGAATTAAGTAAATCATATAGAAAGACCTTTAAATTAGTAGCATTGTTGCTACTTGTTTGTACTGCCTCTTTCTCACAGAAATTTAAAGTAACCTTGGATGCCGGACATGGAGCCCATGATTATGGTGCCGTTTATCACGGACATATAGAAAAAAATATCACGCTTGCTGTCGTATTAAAAGTGGGTAAAATTTTAGAAAAGAATTCTGGAATTGACGTTATCTACACGCGTAAAACCGATGTCTTTATCGATTTAATTGAACGTGCCAATATTGCCAACCGCGCCGATGCTAATATTTTTGTTTCCATTCATTGCAATGCCAATAAAAATAATGCTGCCGATGGTTCTGAAACCTATGTAATGGGTATGTCCAAAAACGCTTCCAATCTTGAAGCGGCAAAACGTGAAAATGCCGTTGTAACTTTAGAGAAAGATTATAAGCAAAAATATGAAGGATTCGATCCCAATCATCCAGAAAGTATGATTGGTTTGACACTAATGCAGGAAGAATATTTAGATAACAGTATTGCATTGGCAGGAACCATTCAAAATCATTTTATAGATGAATTAGATAAAAAAAGCAGAGGGGTAAAACAAGCGCCTTATATGGTTTTGCACAAAGCCTATATGCCAAGAGTCCTAATAGAAATGGGCTTTATCTCTAATCCAGTGGAAGGCGCAAAATTAGATTCGGAAGAGGGACAAAATGAAATTGCACAAACTATTGCCAATGCCATTATAAGTTACAAAAAAGAATATTTTGGTGCTGGCGATGGCGACGAAATTGTAAAGCCATCTCAAAAAATAGAACCTTCTAAAGTTACAACAGATACGGTTGCTAAACCAAAAACAGTTGTAAAAACTCCAGAAAAAAAGCCAGAGCCAAAAACAGAAATCAAGCCTGAAGCGCCAGTTGGTGTTATTTTCAAAGTGCAGCTTTCGGCAAGTAGTAAGAAACTAGACTTGACACCAAGTAATTTTAAAGGGCTACAAAATATATCCATGTCGGGAGATGCTAGTTTATACCGCTATATGTATGGGGAAACGTCCAGTTATGAAGCAGCCAAACAATTATTGCAGGAAGCAAAATCGAAAGGATATGCATCGGCTTTTTTAATTGCCTTTAAAAACGGCAAAAAAATTGACGTTAAAGAAGCATTAAAGCAATAAAAAACTGTCGGTTTTACTATTTTATTTTAACTTTGCCAAAAACATTTACCATTGAAAATCACTAAAGAAATTAAGACCGCGATATTAGTTATAGCTGCTATTTTATTATTTATTTGGGGCTATAGTTTCTTGAAAGGAAGAGATTTATTAACCAGTTATAGAACTTTCTACGTTCAATATGACAATGTGGAAGGATTGACAGGTTCAGCGCCAGTAACCATCAACGGACTTGTAGTTGGAAAAGTTACGGGTATCAAATTCCTTGGCGAAACAGGAAAATTGCAGGTGGAACTTCAAGTGAAGTCGGACTTTCCAATTTCAAAATCAAGTATAGTATCCATTTATGAGCCAGGATTAATCGGAGGAAAACAAATCATGATTACGCCTAATATACAAGACAAATCTGTTGCTGAATCGGGTGCCACTTTAGCGGGTTCGGTAAAACCAGGTTTAACTTCTTTGGTAGGAGAAAAATTGACACCATTGCAGGATAAAGTTGAAAAAATGGTGGTAAGCGCAGATGTATTGCTAAAAAACATTAATACTATTTTAGATGCTAAAACAAAAGAACATTTAAAAAGCAGTATCGCTAATTTAGATGCAACACTAGCCGAATTTAAAGGTGCTTCCAAAAGTGTCAATGAAATGTTGGTGGAGAATAAAGCGAAAATCAATAACACGATGACCAATTTTGATAAAGCATCGGCTAATTTCTCAAAAGTATCTGATTCTATTGCGAAAATAAACATTGGTAAAACAGTGAAAAAATTGGAGCAAACCTTGGCAAATGTGGATAAGATAATGAGCGATGTACAATCGGGGAAAGGAACAATGGGTAAACTGATGAAAGACGAAACCTTGTATACTAATTTCACAAAAACTTCAAAAGAGTTGGAATTATTACTTCAGGATTTGCGTTTGAATCCAACACGTTATGTCAATGTTTCGCTGTTTGGAAAGAAAAACAAACCTTATAAAGCGCCTGTAAACGACTCTATCAAAAAGTAAAACAGCATGAACTTTTTAGACAATATATTTTTTGCAATCATTCTTAGTATTGGTTTTGGTTATTTTACACTCAATGTAAAAAAGCTAATTCGCAACATCAATTTGGGTAGAGATGTTAACCGTTCGGATAATCCTTCCGAAAGATGGAAAAACATGGCAATGATTGCTTTGGGACAATCCAAAATGATTAAAAGACCTATTGCAGGTATTCTTCATATTATTGTTTATGTTGGTTTTGTAATCATCAATTTAGAATTATTAGAAATCATCATCGATGGACTTTTTGGAACGCACCGAGTTTTTGCGCCACTAGGAATTATCTATGATATATTGATTGGTTCGTTTGAAATTCTAGCGGCCTTGGTTTTGGTTGCGGTTATTGTTTTCTTGATAAGAAGAAATATTATAAAACTAAAACGATTCGCAAGCAAAGACCTAAACGGTTCACCAAGAAATGACGCCAATTACATTCTTTATTTCGAAATTGTATTGATGTCGTTATTCCTTTTAATGAACGCATCCGATTATCATTTGCAAAATGTTGCTGGAGGTTTTGGACATTACATTCAAGCCGGAAGTTTTCCAATTTCCCAATTTATAGCGCCTATTTTTGACGGTATGAGCAACCAATTGGTTTTCATGCTCGAAAGAACTTTTTGGTGGTTGCACATCTCAATAATATTAGTGTTTTTGAACTATTTATATTTCTCAAAACATTTGCATATTCTTTTGGCTTTCCCAAATACGTATTATGCCGATTTAAATGCCAAGGGAAAATTTGACAATCTGGAAAGTGTTACCAAGGAAGTAAAACTAATGATGGATCCCAATGCCGATCCATTTGCAGCACAACCCGTTGATGAAAATGTTGCTCCAAGTAAGTTTGGAGCTTCCGATGTTCAGGATTTGAATTGGGTGCAATTATTAAATGCTTACACCTGCACCGAATGTGGAAGATGTACTTCTTCTTGTCCAGCAAATGAAACAGGGAAGAAACTTTCTCCTCGAAAAATCATGATGGATACACGTGACAGATTAGAAGAAGTGGGAAAAAATATAGATGCCAATAAAGGTATTTTTGTTCCAGATAATAAATCATTATTAAACGATTATATCACACCCGAAGAGCTTTGGGCGTGTACCTCTTGTAATGCTTGTGTGGAGGAATGTCCGGTAAATATTAGCCCGTTGTCCATAATTATGGATATGAGAAGGTATTTGGTTATGGAACAAAGCGCAGCACCAATGTCATTAAACAGTATGATGAGCAATATTGAAAACAATGGTGCGCCATGGCAATACAACCAGCAAGATAGATTAAACTGGAAAAATGAATAAGATATGATTTGATTTATCAAATCTGAATAAGACTGTGATTTATCGCAGTTGATAATAACAATTTATCAAATCTGAATTGGATTGTGATTTATCACAATTTAATATAAATAACAAATAAAAATTCTCTTATAAAGTGAGGTTAAGGGTGTTTTTAATGCATTTCAAAAAAATAAATTAGAAACAAAACGAAAATGAACACAGAAGATTTAGACAAGCAATTAGTTGCAGCATCAGAAAACGGACAAGCAATTAGTCCCATTTTACCAGAAGGCGTAAAAAATTATTTAATAGATATTGACGGAACCGTTTGTGATGATATCCCAAATGAAGAGCCAGAAAGAATGCTTACTGCCGAAGTTTATCCTGACGCATTAAAAACATTAAATAAATGGTATGATGAAGGTCATATTATTTTCTTTTTTACATCAAGAACAGAAGCACACCGCGAGTATACTGAAATTTGGTTAAAAAAACACGGATTCAAATACCACGGAATGGTAATGGGAAAACCACGTGGAGGAAATTACCACTGGATTGATAATCACTTGGTAAAAGCAACACGATACAGAGGTCATTTCACCGATTTAATTGAAAAAGAAGTGACCATTCAGGTTTTCGATGATGGGAAACACGAATAGTAATTTGGTAATTTGTGGATTTGGTTATTCGAATAAACAAATAACTGAATAACCGCATAAACATTAAAAAATATGTCAGAAGTTTTAATTGTGCCAACAATGGCCGAAATGTTAGCCCAAGGCAAGCAACCCGAAGTTTTATTTTGGGTAGGTTGTGCAGGAAGTTTTGACGATAGAGCTAAAAAAATTACGAAAGCATTTGTGCGTATTTTAAATCGTGCCAATGTGGAATTTGCCGTACTCGGAACAGAAGAAAGTTGCACTGGTGATCCGGCAAAAAGAGCAGGGAATGAGTTTTTGTTTCAAATGCAGGCCATGATGAACATCGAAGTTTTGAATGCCTATGAAGCCAAAAAAATTGTAACCGCTTGTCCGCATTGTTTCAATACGCTAAAAAATGAATATCCAGAATTAGGAGGAAAATACGAAGTGGTTCATCACACCGAATTCCTTAAATCATTGCTTGATGCTGGTCGTTTAACTATTGAAGGCGGGCAATTCAAAGGAAAAAGAATTACTTTTCATGACCCGTGTTATCTCGGAAGAGCTAACAATGTTTACGAAGCACCAAGAGATTTGATTTTGAAATTGGATGCCGAATTGGTAGAGATGAAACGTTCCAAAGCCAATGGTTTATGTTGCGGTGCTGGTGGTGCCCAAATGTTTAAAGATGCAGAACCCGGTAACAAAGAAATCAACGTTGAAAGAACCGAAGACGCTTTGGAAACCCAACCAGAAATTATAGCAGCGGGTTGTCCATTTTGCAATACCATGATGACCGATGGTGTAAAAGCCAAAGAAAGAGAAGCCGATGTAAAAGTGATGGATATCGCCGAACTTATTGCTAACGCACAGGATTTATAGTTTTTGTCTTCCCGAGCGCAGTCGAGGGATTTTTAAATAATAAATCTAATATCAAAAATCTAATATCAAAAATTACCATGTTTGTTCCCTTTGAAAATTTACCGTCAGAATCCAAAATTTGGATTTACCAATCTAACAGAAAATTTTCTGATGAGGAAATGAACGAGATAGAAACCGACTTAAAAGTTTTTATTGCAAACTGGGCAGCACACGGCACAGGGTTAGAAGCTTCTTATGAGTTGAAATACAACCGTTTTATAATATTGGCTGTCAATCAAGAAGTGCAACAAGCAACTGGTTGTTCTATTGATTCTTCAGTAGCGTTTATTCAAAGCTTGGAGCAAAAATATCAAGTTGATTTGTTAGATAAGATGAATGTAACCTTTAAAAACGGGGAACACATTGCCCACAAATCGCTGATTGATTTCAAAAAAATGGCAAAAGAAAAAGCGGTTACTGCCAACACCATTGTTTTCAATAATTTGGTAAATAACATCGAAGAATATAACGAGAATTGGGAAGTTCCCGCAGGAGATAGCTGGCATAGCAGATTTTTTTAATTAATTCTTATTATGAAAAAAATCATTTTAAGTATAAGTGTCACTTTGGCTATACTTTTTATAGCTGCCAGTTGTGCTACTACTAAGACAAATATTCCATCTGTTAAATTAGGAAAGTCAGCCGTTGAAGAAGATGAAGATATTTATATTCCTCATTTAAAATCCGAAAGGAAAAACTTTTTTCCCGAAACGGAAGCCGAAACCAAATGGGTTGACAGCGTTTATAACCAACTGACTTTCGATGAAAAAGTAGGACAACTTTTTATGGTTGCTGCTTATTCTAATAAAGATGCCGCACATTTTGCCGATATAGATAAGTTGGTTACCGAAAATAAAGTAGGTGGCTTAATTTTCTTTCAAGGCGGACCAATGCGTCAAGCGAAGTTAACCAACAGATTCCAATCGCAAGCCAAAGTGCCTTTGTTTATTGGTATTGATGCCGAATGGGGTTTGAGCATGCGAATTGACTCAACTTTTCGCTATCCTTTCAATATGACATTAGGCGCTATCAAGGATTTGAGTTTGGTTGAAAAAGTGGGCGTTGCTTTAGGTAAAGAAAGTAAAAGAATGGGAATCCATTTCAATTTTGCACCTGTTTTAGATATCAATACCAATCCCAAAAATCCGATTATTGGTTACCGTTCTTTTGGTGAAAACAAAATAAATGTTACTGAGCATGCCATCGCTTTGATGGATGGCGCACAAAGTCAGGGCGTATTTTCTACAGGAAAACACTTCCCCGGACACGGAGATACTGCAACCGATTCACACGCTACATTGCCAACAGTAAATGCTTCGCGTGACCATTTAGAAAAAGTGGAATTATATCCCTATAAAAGAATGTTCGATGAAGGCTTGGTTTCTGTTATGGTGGCGCATTTGAATGTGCCGAGTTTAGAGCCACGACCAGGTTATCCAACTTCTATTTCTCAAGTGGTGGTTACCAATTTGCTCAAAAATGAATTGGGTTTTGATGGGCTTATTTTTACCGATGCCTTGAATATGAAAGGTGCCAGTAATTTCAGAAAACCCGGAGATATTGACTTAGAAGCTTTCCTTGCCGGAAATGACATTTTACTTTTTGCCGAAAATGTTCCCTTAGCTTCCGAGAAAATTTGTGTGGCATATCAGGACAGTCTTATTTCGGATGCCCGTTTAGCAGAATCGGTTAAAAAGATTTTACGCTATAAATTCAAAGCGGGTTTAAATAAGTACAAACCTATTGAAAGCAACAATTTGTATACTGATTTGAATCCGAAATCGAATGAATCTTTGCAATACGAATTGTATGAAAATGCTGTTACCGTTGTAAAAAATGATGGAAACATCTTGCCGATACGAAATCTGAATCAAAAAATTGCTTACGTTAAATTGGGAGACGATACCAACAGTTCGTTTGTAAATACTTTAAAAAAATATACTGAAGTTACCGAAGTATCCGATGCCAATATCGATACTTTAATGATAAAACTGAAAGAATACGAAACCGTAATTATTGGCTATCACAAATCGGATAAATCTTGGTGGAAATCACCAGAACTTTCGGTGCCTGATTTACAAGTAATTGATTCCATCGCTTCCAAAAAGAAAGTGATTTTGGATTGTTTTGCTAAACCGTATTCCTTGTCAAGAATTTTTAATTTTGATGAACTACCAGGTGTAATTGTTTCGTATCAAAATGGCGATATTGCACAGGAAGTTTCTGCCGAATTGATTTTTGGAGCCATTGGTGCGAAAGGATTATTGCCAGTTTCTATCAATAGTTCCTTAAAAGCTGGTGACGGAATTACAACGCAAAAGCTAAACCGTTTAGGATTTACAACGCCTGAAAATGTTGGTATGAGTTCAGAAAAGTTAAACCAAATTGAAAAGTTAGCCTACAAAGCCATTGATGGTAAAATGGCACCCGGAATGCAAATTCTCGTTGCCCGAAAGGGAAAAGTCATTTATCAAAAATCATTTGGAAACCAAACCTATGACAATGGGAAAGCTGTTAAAAATTCGGATTTGTATGATGTAGCTTCGGTTACTAAAATGATTGCTACGTTGCCAAATGTGATGCAATTGTACGACAAAAAGAAAGTGAATTTAGAAACACCTTTGGATGTAATGCTTCCAATTTTTAAAAATTCAAACAAGCAACATATTACTTTTAAAGAATTGTTGTCCCATTATGGAGGGATGCAAGCTTGGATTCCGTTCTATAAAGCGACATTAGATTCTGCAAAAATACCTTTGGAAAAATACTATCGCAAAATTGACACGATAGGTTTTACGAAGAAAGTAACAGGAAATCTTTTCCTTCGTGATGATTATCATGACACGATTATGAAGAAGATTATTGATAGTCCGATAGCAGCTAAAAAAGAATACAAGTACAGTGATTTTACTTTTATTATTCTGAAAGAATATTTAGAAAAAGTAACAGGTAAAAAATTAGATGAATTGGCAAATGATAATTTCTACAAAACACTCGGAATGAACAATACGTTATTCAATCCGTTGACAAGATTTGATGCCACAGTGATTGCGCCAACAGAAGAAGATACTTATTTCCGTCATGTAACGATTCAAGGCTATGTTCATGATATGGAAGCAGCCATGGAAGGAGGCGTTGGTGGACATGCTGGCATTTTTTCCAATGCGATGGATGTTGCCAAAATGATGCAGTTGTACCTTCAAAAAGGAAATTACGGAGATGTTCAGTATTTCTCTGCCGAAACATTTAATGACTTTAATACCTGTCATTTTTGTGCCGAAGGAAATCGTCGAGGATTAGGTTTCGACAAACCGCAATTAGGAAAAGAAGGACCAACATGTGGTTGTGTTTCCATGTCAAGTTTTGGACATACAGGTTTTACGGGAACTATGGCATGGGCTGATCCATCCACAGAAATTGTTTATATATTCTTGTCCAATAGAACCTATCCCGATTCTAATTTACCAAACAAACTCTCCAAAGAAAACATCCGCGAAGACATTCAGAAAGTGATTCAGGATGCGATTATTGAGAAGTAGAAATTTAATATAATCCAAAGAGATAATCATGGTTGTTCCAGAATTGTGCTGGATTAATACCGCTGTTTATTAAATTACTATAAATTACATTTTCTTTTTTAGTTTCAGAGTTGATATATTTTAATTCCGCTCTAATCTTAGTTTTTATTTCTCCATCATAATTTGGAATTACAAAATCCCAATATTTGTTTGCATCTAAATGCGTTTTATAATAACTATTGCCACATCCACTGCCGTCTAAATATTCAATATCTTTCCATTCACCATTTTTGGTTTGTGCCTGTAGTTTAATACTAATATTATTATCCTGAGTATTAAATTCTATAGATTCTGTAGTGGTATTAGCAACATATACTTTATATCCAAGATGT